>Ga0265297_10000572_pt1 | contig 106548 bp, 109 predicted proteins | sample Munlanlwell13791_FD_192502 | JGI IMG/M metagenome (GOLD analysis project Ga0265297, IMG submission 192502) | Leachate microbial communities from a municipal landfill in Southern Ontario, Canada - Leachate well 137-91 | ecosystem: Engineered > Solid waste > Landfill > Unclassified | place...
CCCACGCTTCTCTTAATTATCTAACCCCAAATGAGTACTTAGAAAAGCTAAAAACTACCAATACTGCGACTAGAGATGTCATTAATTTACAAACTTAATGTGTATCATATGTATCTGAACCTAGACATTAAAAAATCCCCTCACGGGGATTTAATAAGATATTCCCAATCAACTGTCATTGCGATGGAGCGTAGCGATGAAGCAATCTATTTATTTTATTAGACTTTTAGATTGCTTCGTCGTGCTTCGCCCTCCTCGCAATGACAGGGGGGGGCATTTCGTAATTCACATTTTAACAACGAAACTAATTAAAGATAAGCTTTAGCAGGTTAGACTTCGATGATAACAGGTAGTACCATTGGCCTTCTCTGTGTTTTTTGGAATAAGAAATCTCCAAGAGTATTTTTGACATTATCTCTTACGTATGTCCAGTTTACAACTTGTCCTGATGCAGTAGCTTTTTCAATTGTTTGAATAGTCTTTTTTCTTGTCTGATATAATAATTCTTTAGATTCTTTTAAATAGACAAAGCCTCTAGAAATAATATCTGGTGATTCTTGTACTTTTCCACTTTTGCGATTGACTACGGCAATAACAACAAAGATTCCATCTTCTGCAAGCATTTTTCTATCTCGAAGTACGATTTCTCCAACATCTCCAACTCCAAGCCCATCAACCATAATGTAATCTGACGGTACTTCATGCTTGTCAATTTCAATCCTGTCTGGTCTTAAGTTTATCACTTGTCCGCTTTCTGCTAGGACGACATTTGCTTCTTTCATTCCTGAATCTTCGGCAAGTTTTGCATTTGCGAAAAGCATCGAATATTGCCCATGTATAGGCATAAAGAATTTTGGTTTCATCATGGAAAGCATCTCGCGTAATTCTTCTCTTTGCGCATGTCCTCCTGCATGGATATCCATCATTTTATAATTAAGAACAATAGCTTTTTGACGCAACAAATCATCTTTTACCATTTGGACAGTTCTTTCATTTCCAGGAATGACTGAGGATGAAAAAATAATGGTATCACCAGGTTTAACACTGATTGACTGATGTTCTCCTGTGGCAATCCTCATTAAGCCTGCATTTTCCTCTCCTTGGGCTCCTGTACACATAATTGTGATTTGATTGTCAGGGATATTGTTTGCATCAGCTACTTTTTTGAGCAAAGTTCCTTTCTCTGTTTTTAAATAACCAAGTTTTTTTGTTATCTCAACATTGCTTTTCATAGAATGTCCAATAAATCCAACTCGACGCCCATGTTTTTCAGAAAGGGTTATTACTTGTTGTATTCTATTGACTAGAGAAGAAAAAGTTGAAACAATAATTCTTCCTTTTGCATTTTTGAAAATGTTTTCCATATTTTCAAAAATTTGTTTTTCAGATAGGGAATGTCCTTCTTCTTCTGCTCCGGTAGAATCAGACATCAATAACGAAATTCCTCTATTTCCAATTTCTTTTAATTTCGCAAAATTAGTCGCAGGCTCATTAACTGGAAAATTGTCAAATTTAAAATCTGAAGTATGTACAATATTCCCCATAGGTGTTTTTACAAAAATACCCATATTATCAGGAATATTATGGTTTTGTCTAAAAAATTCAATTTCAAAATTTCCAAGTTTTGTCTTGAATCCATCGTGAACTTCAGTAATATCCAATTTTGGATGATTCGGAAATTCATCTTGTCTTTTTAAGATTATTCCTCTTGCAAGCGGGGACGCAAACATCGGCGGATTTCCAATGGCATTCATAACGTATGGTATAGCGCCTATGTGATCGAAATGTCCATGTGTAATTAAAACTCCGACAATATTTTTATATCTGTTATTTTCTTTTAAATATTCAATGTTTGGAATGATGTAATCAATTCCAGGCATATCTTCTTCGGGCATTCTGAAACCAATATCAATTATTAGAATTTCATCATTATATTCGATAATCATCATATTCCTACCAACTTCGCCTAATCCTCCAAGGGGAATAATCCTAAGCGGATTAACTCCGCCTTCTGATTTTAGGCTAAAGGATTTTTTTGGTAGTATTTTTGACTGGCCTTCTAGCGGTATCCTTTTATCATTAAACGGTCGACTAGAAAGGCTGGGTCTTCTTGTTTCATTTGTGTGCGGTCTAAAGGAATGTATTCTTCTTTCCGGCATTTGCGGTTTTTTTTGTTCTTCCATATTTTTATTTTTTCAAGCTTATCTCAGCTTAGTTTTTGTATTATTTTTTAAAAAGTAGATATCAAAACGGCAAATATTAAAATAGTATTTTGATATTTGATATGCTGATATCTAAAATTTTGAATAAGATTTATTTTAGAAAATCAAGATTACTAGGAATCTCTTTTAATGATTCTTCAATTCTTAATTCAGGAACTTGTTTATAGTTTTTATTTTCAATCCAGCCATCGATAGTATAAAACCAGCAAGCTCCGTGCATTTTAGAAATATTATCGTATTCTGATATGCAATTCTTACTAACCCAATTAGCCATTTTTAATACTTTATCTGTGGCATTTATCGTAATATGTCCATATTCTCCAGGCACTATTACAGATTCTCCTTTTCGAGCTTTTATGTAATATGAATCAGTCGAATCTTTTTTTTGCATCAAGTAAATTGCTTCTCCTTCAAGTACTGTATAAAGTTCGGAATGTCCTGAAGCATGAAAATGTCCTTTTGTTTTAACATATTCTTTTCCAAGCATTAAAGGAGGAATTACCGTAATGTCATAACGCAATTCACCATCTTCTTTAACGCCTCTGTACATATAGTAAAGATTTTCGGCATCTGTTTCGAGAACTCCTTCTTTATCGCACAAAACATCTTTCATGTCTTTAACTTTTCTGATGTCAGGTACTAATTTTGTTAAATCTATTTCTTCCATAATTTTTATATTTTATTTTCTTTAGCATATTATCACTTTTAATATGTAAAATTTTTTGAAGCTTGATAACATTCTTTTCCTCGTCTTTTATTATTTAAAATTTGCGGAAGCAAATTTTTTACTTCTCACTTTTTGGCACGTTCAAATTTTTATTTAAGGTTAGATTCGTTTCAGTATATTATTTTTTCCACCTAATGAGCTTGACTGAAGCGATTTAAAATAAATTTTCACCAGAAAATTTATGTGTGGAAAAAATAATATACTGAAAAAGAAACTAACTTCCATTTTAAATTTTACACGATCCTTTCTTTTTACTTCCAGATACGCTTTTCAGACATATACCAATTAGATATATTATCAAATATCCTTGATTGATCAACCACTTTCTTAGTTGAAAATCCTTTTATTTTTTTATTTAAAAGATAATTATAATTTGTAGAATACAAGAAAATAGCAGGGTAGTCTTCTAATATTTTATTTTGGATATCGTCTAATATTATTATTCTTTCGCTATCCATTCCATCAGAAAATAATCTTGATTTTTCTAATAGTTTATCTAAATCATCATTTTGATAAACGGATAAATTCCAGCCAGGATCAAATATCTGGCTAGAATGCCAATATGGCAATAGTTCTGGAGAGGATCCGAATTTTTCTCCAAAAAGGATAGCATCGTAATCTTTATCTCGAATAGTTTTTTTAATATCATTAGTACTTAACTCAGATATTTCTACTTTTATTCCTATTTTTTCCCATTGTTCTTTTATTTTTGATGCAACTTTTTTAAGGGTCAAGTTGTTGACCGTTTTTAATCTTATAGTTAATTGATTACTTTCTTCTGGAACAGTAAAACAAAGACTATTCAATTTTTTTATAGTAGTTCCCATTACTTTGCCAGTACCTTTATTCAGCCCAGAAGGTTTTAATATTTCATCAGCATATTTTTCTTGGAAAGCAATAACAGCTTCCTTGGTCAAATCTCCGAACCTTCCATTTACTGTCCCGTCTGGATAAATATCTTTATCCTGTGCTAAACATTCTTGCAATTTTTTTACTTCGCTCCCAGTATCTCCTAGTTTTAAATCATGCTTTAATTCAAATCCAGTTGATTTTTTAATTATTTTTGTTCGAAGTCCATCTTTCAATTCAAAACCTTCTTCATTTAAAATACTATTCGCTTTTTCTAAATCAAATTGATTAGTATTTTTTGGCAATGGCAGTCCATAAAATTCAGAGAGAATAGGGGAATTAACTATGTACCCTTGATTTGATAATTCGTTTAATATTTCTTGTTTGTTTATGGCAAGACTTAAAGCCTCTCTGATTTTCTTATTAGAAATATTTTCCTTTTGATTATTTAAAAATATTGCAAAATAATCAGCATTAGCCACTTCTTTATTTTCAACTTTTTCAAAGTCCTTACTGTTATAAGCACCATTATCAACAATTCCTGCATCTAACGCGCCAGTTTTTAGGAGATAATTAAGATCATCTTTCTGTAAAAGAAAGGTAATGTCAATTTTTTGAATATACGGTTTCTTATTGTAATAATTCTTATTGACAGCAAGTGTAATACTTCTAATCCTTTTATTTTTTCCGCTTTGTCCTTGAACCATACTATCAATCATATAAGGACCAGACCCTATTGCATTTGCAAGATTAAGTTCGCTACTGGCAAGTATTGCCTGAATTGGCATTCCTTCCCAAATATGTTTTGGCATAATTTTTATATTTGCCAAATTATCCATAAAATTGCTATAGGGTTGTTTTAATTTGAAAAATCCTTTATATTCAGAATTTTTAACTATTTCAACATTTGTCCAGTAGCCTTGAAGCGGACTCAAATAAACCGGATCTTGGATTAATTCAAAGGTAAAAATGATATCATCCATTGTTAAAGCTTCGCCATCATGCCATTCAACATTTTCTTTTATGGAAAATTCGAAAGTTTTTCCATCATCCGTAAAATGATATTCATTTATCAGATCCGGAATTATTTTTCCTTGATTATCATAGGTAACCAATCCAGAAAAAACTAATTCTAGAAGCGCTTTATCTATTTCTGAATTTTGGGCATATAAAGGATTGATAAATTGAGGCTGGCCAACCATTCCTTCTTGTAATGTTCCATATTCATTAGGAATAACTTCAGTATTTTGATAATAAAATGCGGAGATAGAATAAAACAAAGAAGATAAAAAAATCACTACTAGGAAGATAAAAAGAATTTTTTCAGATTTAGGTAAGATTTTAAAAAATTGAGACCACTGACTAAATGAAGGCAAATGAAAGGAGTTTTTTTGCCTATTTTTTTTAAAGAAAAGCATTTTTATTTAGCTAAATTAAGCAATTTGAGTATTGATGAGATATCTTGATTAAGGAATAATACAATAGATAGAATAACAAAAATTACAATCGCAACAATTGTCATCCACAAAAGATGTTTTTGAAAACCTCTCCTAGTGCTATAAACTTCATTGCCTCCTCCAAAAGCGCTTCCAATAGCAGTTCCTCTTTGCTGGAGAAGTATTAAAGCTATAATTGCTAAACAGTCTATTAATTGTATTATGAATAATATTTGATCCATATTTTTATTAAAATTATATTTCCGATTAAAGGTCAGAAGCAAGTAATAATTCTGAAATCCAGACAATCAGAGTAGCTTTTATAAGTCCGTAAAAATTAATAATTTGAAATTTCTCTTTAGGCAAAAAGGTAGTCAATAGCCAAATCAAAAGTCCCACAATAACCAAAGAAAATATATTAAGAGTAATTACCCTTAGAGGGAAAGTGATAAAACTGAGTATTGGCTTTACAAAAAATAGCAACAGTCCTAAAATTGTTCCTACTAATAAAATTGTTTCTATCTGTCCATCATAAATTACTTCTGGTTTGACAAAATAGACAGATAAGCCAATGCCAGCAATGCCAGCGATGATTTTACCGAGAAGATTCATTTGAATTGATGATAGCTTAAAAGCTCGCAAAAGTCAACAATTTATATTTTTGATTTTTTCCGAATTAATTTTTACTGGTTTAAATATATATTTTCTATAATCCTTGATACTTCTGCGGATATTTCATATAATAAACAAAATTAAGAATAAATAATTATTTAGAAAAATTATGAGAAAAACAGCATGTTTAATTTCTCTCTCAATCGTGATTTTAGCGTTCATATTTGCTTTTTATTTTTATCCCCAGATGCCCCAGCTTATTGCTTCTCATTGGAATGATAAAGGAGAAGTCAATGGAATGACTGAGAAATGGATGCTTTTTTTAATTCCAGCAATTATTGTTTTTTGTTTTGTAATGTTTATTTTTATCCCAAGGATTGAACCGAAAAAAGAAAACATAAAAGAATTCAAGGATTCTTATGATGACTTTATTCTTATCTTTAATTTATTTATGTTTTATCTCTTTGCTTTGACGATTATATGGAATCTTGGCTATTCCTTCAATATGACTGTAGGTATTATGCCGGGTCTTTCAGTATTATTTTATTTTCTGGGGATATTGGTTGCACAAACAAAAAGAAACTATACTATTGGCATACGGACGCCATGGACCCTTGAAAATGATAAAGTATGGGAAAGTACTAGCAAGGTATCAGGAGTATTCTTTAAGACACTTGGATTAAGCTGTTTATTCTTTATGTTATTTCCTAAATATGCCTTTCTTTTATTTTTTAGTTTTTTAATAATCGGAATAATTTATATATTCTTTTATTCCTATTCAGAATATAAAAAACAAATAAAAAGAAAAAATAAATAATATTTATATGCTAAAATCCTCCAAAGGCTTTACGATTATTGAATTATCGGTCGCAATTGTAATTATTGGGATTATGACCTCAATAATATATATTAATTATTATAATGAAGAATCTTCATATCAAGCTACTTTGACAAAAGCGAAAGCTTTTGAGGTTTCAATACCCATATCATTAGCAACAAATTTTGTTTCTGAGTGGAAATTTGATGGACAAACATCTGTTGAAAGTGCCGCAACAACTGATGATGTGAAAGATACTTGGGGTGGTAACAATGGAACACCCTCGGGTCCAACAGTTAAAGGGGGGAGCGATTGTGTCTCAGGAAAATGTCTAAGCTATGATGGTAACGATTATATCTATTTTGGAAGTGATAGCAGTTTAACTTTCAGTGATGAAGCCTCATGGACTGCCGAATATTGGATATTTCCTACAAAAGCGAATTGGAATACCTTATCGTGTCCCGTTAATAGCACTGGTAAACCTCGCATAATAGCTCCTCATTATACTACAGCTGTTTATTTTCTCAATGCAAATGGTAGTTACAAATCTATTTGGAATATATTAGTTGCAAGCAAATGGCAACATATAGTCTATACTTGCAATGGAACAACAATAACAAGGGATATGGATATTTACGTAAATGGAGTTAAAAAAGGAACTATTGCAGCAGGTAATTCGCAAATGGGGTTTAACTATTTAGGCATAGGTACGAACTCAACATATAACTTTCAAGGGAAAATAGATAATGTTCGTTTGTACAACAATACACTTTCTGCTTCTCAAGTTCGAGGACAATATTATGCAGGATTGAATGAATTATTAGCTAGTGGAGGAATAACCAAAGAAGAATATCAACAGCGTTTAGCTGAAGCAAACAATACCTTAGCTCAAAATGAACAATAAGCTTAAAACATTTGACCAATTCGATTTAAAATTGTAAAATCAGATAAAGAATTAAATAAAAACAATATGGCAAAAATATTATTAATCGAAGATGATAAATTTTTAAGGGAACTCATGGCAAAAAAGCTGATGAATATGAAATATGACGTTGCGATTGCTGTGGACGGAGAAGAAGGCTTGCAAAAGATAAAATCAGAAAAACCAGACTTAGTTTTGCTTGATTTAATTTTACCAGGGATAAATGGTTTTGAAGTATTAGAAAAAGCTAAAGCCGATCCAGATACGGTAACTATTCCTGTAATTATTCTTTCTAACTTGGGACAAGGAGAAGATATTGAAAGAGGATTAAAATTAGGAGCAAAAGATTTTCTAGTAAAGGCTCACTTCACTCCTCAAGAAATCATAGAAAAAATGAAGACATATATTTAGTCTATGCCAGAACTGCCAGAAGTAGAAACTACTGTAAAAGGTTTAAAAAGAGAAGTCCTCAATAGGACTTTTCTTGGGCTTTGGACCGATACGCCAAAAATCTTCCATAATATTAGCCCAAAAGACTTTGAACAATCAATCAAAGGCAGTAAAATAATTGATATTAGGAGACGAGCAAAGAATATTTTGATATATTTGTCTAATAATTCAGTAATTTTAATCCATTTAAAAATGACTGGCCACTTGCTAGTTGGAGAATGGGAATATGCAAAAAAAGAAAAAAGATGGAATCCATTAACCATTGGCCCGATTACTGATGATCCATATAATCGATTTTTAAGAGTATTCTTTTGCTTGGACGATAAAAGAAAAATGGGGTTATGCGATGCTAGAAAATTTGCTAAAATAGAACTATGGAATAAAGAAGACATCAAAAACAAAGTCTTTGCAGATATTGGCCCAGAACCATTAGATAATAATTTTTTGCTATCGGATTTTATAAATCTCTTTAAGAAAAAAAGAAAAGGAAAAATAAAACAAATCTTAATGGATCAATCTTTCATTGCAGGCATTGGCAATATTTATGCTAGCGAGATATTATTTGAAGCAAACATCCATCCAGAAGAAGATATATCAATGCTTAATGAAAAAGATATTGAAAGGATATACCTAAGTATGAGAGACATTCTTCCAAAGGGAATTGATGCTGGCGGAGATAGTTTTTCTGATTATAGAAATATCTATGGAGAAAAAGGAAAATTTCAAAATATAATGAAGGTTTATGGGAGAGAAGGAAAAGAATGCCATATCTGCGGTACTGTTATCAAGAAAATTATTATAGCAACTCGGGGAACTTTTTATTGTCCGAATTGCCAGAAAAAACCAGTAAAATAAAAAATAAGATGATTTATTTATTTTTTGGAAAAGATACTTATAGATTAAAAAGAAAAGAAAAAGAATGGATAGCAGAATGGGAAAAAAAGAATGGACGAGAAGGTTTTATCCGATTGGAAGGAAAAAATATTGATTTTTTAGACCTTAAGTCAGAGGTTTCTTCGTATTCAATGTTTTCTACTAAGAAATTTATTATAATTAGTAATGTATCTGAAAATTTAAAATTAAAGAATTCTATCATTGAAACAGGAGATTATTTTGTTGATTCAGAAAATATCATTCTTTTCGTTGAACATGATTTTAAACCCCTCAAAAGTGATGCTTTCCTGACTTTTGTGAAGAAAAAAGGAACAGTAGAACAATTTGATATTCTTGAAGGAAATTCGCTTGAGAATTGGATCGATGCAGAGACTGAAGCTATGAGCGTTAAGATTAAAAAACCTGCGGTGCAAGAGCTTGCCAAATATTCAAAAGGAGATTTGTGGCAATTAACGAACGAATTGCAAAAACTTTCTAATTATGTTTTAGCTGAAGAAAGGCAAGAAATTACACTTTCCGATATTGATAAATTAGTCGATAAGGCTGAAGATAGCAATATATTTGCGATTACCGATGCAATAGGCACGCGTAACAAAAAATCTGCCTTAATTCTAATAGATACTTATTTAAAAAATGGAGGAATCGCTTTGGTATTATTTGCTACAATTGCTACGCATATCAAAAATTTATTAATAGTAAAAGAATCTCCTATGTCTTCTGCTGGAGAATTAGGGATGGCTCCATTTGTAAAGATGAAATGTATATCGCAGTCTGCAAAATTCGAATTTGATGAGCTAAAAAAGCTTTTTAATTTTTTAGCAGAACTAGATAGAAAAATAAAAATTGGGCAGGTGGGACAAGAAGAGGCTGTTGAAATGTTTATCCTTGCTCTTTAAGCAAATATTACATTGACTTTAAAACAAAAGGTAATATTATATATAAAAGTTCTTTGAAACGTAACGAGGCAAGTATTTGGCAGGTTTTACGCCTTTCAAATACTCGTCTTGTTATGGGGGCGAGGAGGGTAAAATGTTCTCAGAAAAAGAAGTTATAAATGCAGAGTTTGATGAGCTTTTGAAAAGATTTGAAAAGATCGTTACGAACAAGGGACTTTCTTGTGCAATGTTTCGTCCAAGTTGTTTCGATGAAATGGTAAGAACTATTATTCAAGAAAGATTTCCTGAGGAAATTATTCGGGCAGGTAATAATATAGCTAGACTGAACCAACTACTTAAAGTTGCTCGGCAACTATATAGATCAGACTTGGTCAAATCTGTACAAGATAAATTAAGGGAGCTACAAGCAATCAAAATCCATTGATTGCCTTTTTTTGTATACAAAAACAAGGCATTAAAGTCTTGTTTTATTTTACAAAAGGAGTTAGCTTATTCAAGTGTCTAGCATATAATGCCTTTTTTCTACTAGCAGTATTTTCCTTTAGGACACCATTTTTAGCTGCTTTATCAATAGCTTTGTATATTTTTGGCAAAATAGCCTTTGACTCTTCAACTTTCTTGTTTGCAATCAAAGTTTCAAATTCTTTTGTTAATATCTTAATATCTCTTTTCTTTTGGACATTATCTGCTCTGCGCTTCACATTTTGGCGAAGGCGTTTTTTATTGGATGTTGTAATTGGCATAATTCTTTAATTAAATATACTATATTATATACAATAATTTTTCAAATTATACAAGAGGGAAAGAGAAGGATCGGATAAAATTTAAAATGGAAGTTAGTTTCTTTTTCAGTGTATTATTTTTTCCACACATAAATTTTCTGGTGAAAATTTATTTTAAATCGCTTCAGTCAAGCTCATTAGGTGGAAGAAATAATACACTGAAACGAATCTAACCTTAAATAAAAATTTTAGCGTGCCAAAAGCAAAGAATATAAAATATAGGAAAAATAGGCTTTAATCTTAAATTTTTAGAGCATTATTCCAAAGAGGATTTTTAGGGGGTTTTTCTTTTCATATATTTTGATATACTAAATCTTAGTGGGCGTGATAATTCATTAATTTTGTCTTATGATTAATTTTATTTTTGGAGAGATTTTATATAAAGACGAAAAAAAAATTGTTTTAGACAGAGGAGGGATTGGCTTTGAAATTTTTTTATCTCCAAGTAATTTAGAAAAAATATCAATAGGAGAAGAAAGACAAATCCATACATATTTAGCTGTTGGAGAAAAAATAATGGAATTATATGGATTTTTATCAGAAAAAGAATCAGAATTTTTTAGAATTCTAAAGTCAATTTCAGGAGTTGGACCTAAAACTGCGCTTAATTTAGCTATTTTTGGCTCATCTGAAAAATTAAAAGAAGCCCTTGAAAGAGGAGATAATATACCTGAAACAAAAGGGCTTGGGGCTAAAAAGTTGCAAAAGATATTATTAGAATTAACTGGAAAAATTGAGGAAATAAATAAAAAAGAAAAAAATTCCGATAAGGGTGATGACGTTTTTGAGGCATTATCAGGATTGGGATTTAGCAAAAAAGAAATCGTGGAAACATTGTCGCAACTGCCAATAGAAATGAAACAAGCAGAGCAGAGAATAAAAGAAGCATTAAAAATTCTAGGAAAATGAAAACATTTATCAAAAAATTAGCACCAGACTGGATTGTAGATTTTTATCATTATTTATGGGCGTTTTCAGGAGCAGTTTATTACGGTTTCCCTTCAAAGAAGATTAAAATAATCGGAGTCACAGGAACAGGCGGAAAATCAACAGTTATTGCTATGGTAAGTAAAATACTTGAAGAGGCTGGACATAAAGTAGCTTATTCTTCTTCAATTGTTTTTAAATGGGGAGACAAGCAAGAAGAGAATAAATACAAGATGACTATGCCAGGAAGATTTGTACTGCAAAGATTTTTAAATCGAGCAGTTGCAGAAAAATGTGATTATGCAATTATAGAGACAACTTCCGAAGGCATTAAACAATTCAGGCATAAATTTATTAATTTTAATGTTGCTGTAGTTACCAATTTGAACCCTGAGCACATTGAAGCACATAAAGGTTTTGAAAATTATAAAAACGAAAAAGGAAAATTATTTAAAATAGCGAAAGGAATACATATCATAAATCTTGATGATAATCATAAGGATTTCTTTTTAGGTTTTCCTGCAAATAGGATTATTACTTATGGAGTGGAAAACAAAAATGCGGATATCGTGGCGGAAAATATAATAGTAAAACCAGAAGGCTCTACATTTACGGTTGATGGAGTAGAATTCAGCTTACAACTTCTTTGCGAATTCAATATATATAATGCATTGGCAGCAATAGCAATCGGGATTTCGCAAGGAATATCATTATCGCAGTGCAGTGATGCGATTAAAAAAGTCGAACAAGTAGCAGGAAGAACCGAAAGAGTAATTGATGGCCCATTCTATGTTTTTGTTGATTATGCTTTTGTGCCGATTTCGCTTGAAAAAGTTTACCAATTTTTAAAACCTAAAAAAGGAAAATTAATCTGTGTCTTAGGTGCTTGCGGAGGAGGCCGTGATAGCTGGAAAAGGCCTGTTTTAGGCTCAATTGCAGATAAATATGGGGATTATATCATTGTAACCAATGAAGATCCGTATGATGAGAATCCGCAGGAGATAATTGATCAAGTTTCGTCAGGAATAAAAGATGTAAATAAATTATTTAAAATTCTCGATAGGAGGGAAGGAATTAAAAAAGCTTTAGAATTGGCAAAAGCAGGAGACACCATTATTATTACAGGAAAAGGATGCGAACCATGGATATGCTGGGAGCGAGGACGGAAAGAAGCTTGGGATGATAGGCAAATAGTAAAAGAAGAGTTTAAAAAATTAAAAAAATAATATGGAAAAAGAAAAAACTAAAAAAAATTATTCAAAAATCATTACAACTTTTTATTTTTATATATTAGGATATTTTTTTATTTCGAATGCTTGGTTTGATTATTTTGCATCGCAGAAAACACCGAATAAAGAAATTTTTTATTTTGTTGGAATATTGTCCCTTTTTTTTGCAATATCATGTTTTATAAAAATAAATTCAATAAGGAAAAGAAAAAGCAAAAAGATGATGATTCTTGATTTTATTGTTGCAATAATTATTGTTTATATCGGAATTAAAATACTCTGTATATCTCATGGCGGACCAATGATATTGTTTTAATTGCTTGTCAAAAATATAAAAATAACATAGGATTGACTTGGTAAATTAAAATGCCAGAAATAGATAGTGAATTTTCAAGTGGTGATTTAATCACATTCAGAGAAGAGAGGAGACATAAAAAGAAATGCAGAAACGGAAAAAATTCTTGCTGTGGCAAGGATACCTGTGATTGCGGTAATAAGGAAGGAAATTAATATCCATATTTTATGGATTTTTGTTTTTTTGACGGCAATAAGATTTAAAGCTAAAATAGAAATATAAATTTAAAAATAAAATATTTTACTGTGAAAATATCATTAAGAGAATTAAACGAATTTGATATCGAAAATTTCTTATTGTGGATGAAAGACGAAAGTGTTTTAACGCTGGCAATGGGAAATACAGAAGAGTTTTTAGAACAAGATATTAAAAATTGTTTTTTAAAAATGGTTAATAGTAAAAAGGATGAGCATTATGCAATACTTTTGAGTGAAAAACCAATTGGTTTGATTTCATTAATAAAAGATAGAGAGAGCAACTATAAAATGCAGTTATTGATGGGAGACAAGACTTATTGGTCTAAAGGGTATGATATGGAAGCAGTAAAACAGATGATTGAAAAAATAAAGGAAAGAAAAGATTTAAAAGTTTATGTAGAAATCAGACCGGACAAGACTAGATCAATTGCTGCTTTTGCGAATTATGGTTTTATTCCAACAAAAAGTAAAAAATACCCAAAAAATGGCCATTTCCCTCGGGCCTTAAAGATGGAATTAAGTTAATATTAATTTGATTAAATTTACATTCCAAATGGCATTTTGGAAGTATTTATGATACGTTTTAATAAAGAATTGCTTGACACTATTTATCTTTTCTGTAAAATGAAAATTGTTTGTTGCATTTATGCGAGAATTAGTAAATCATAAAAAATGGAGGAAATATCATTATTTGGAACAACAATATTTAATTTTTTAGGTATTAATTTTACCAATACTTATATATTAGGCATTATATGCGCTGTTCTTGTTTTTGGCTTTTTTGCTATTGCATTTCGAAAAAAAGATATAATCCCAGGAAAATTTCAGAACTTTTTTGAATTTTTATTAGAAACTGTTTTTAATTTTTTTAACGGAATGACAGGGGATAGAAAAAAAACAGAAGAGATTTTTCCTTTGGCTGCTACACTGTTTTTTTTGATTTTATTTTCGAATCTAGTAGAAATAATCCCCGGAACAGGGGTTTTTCCTTTTTTAAGATCTCCTAGTTCGGACTTGCATTTTACATTAGCTCTTGCTATCTTTGCTATGGCGTTTATACATATAGTTGCGATTTCAAAATTGGGAATCTTAACATATCTTAAAAAATATATTAAATTTGAAAATCCAGCTATGTTTTTTGTTGGTATATTAGAGGCATTGGGAGAGATTACGCGAACTTTTTCACTTGGAATGAGGTTATTCGGAAATTTATTTGCAGGAGAAATGCTTCTGATGGTTATATGTTCAATAATGCCGTTTTTTCTGCCATTACCGTTTTTGGGATTAGAATTATTTGTTGCATTTATTCAAGCGATAGTTTTTTCATCGTTAATAACCGTATTTTATGCCGTCACAACATCCACAGAAGAACATTAATTGGAAAGGTGTTGCGCTGATGAGTACAGAAATCGGTTTTTTAATTGCCATTCCATTAATATTATGTATTTTATTGGGTATTTATATTGATAATACTTTCAAAACATCTCCTTACATTACGATAGTGTCGGTAATTATAGGAGGATGGTTGATATATATCGATACAAAATACTTAATAATACCAAGCTTAGAAGGAAAAAATAACGGTTGAATAAAGATAAAAAAGAAAAATAAAAAATAAGAAAATAAAATTTAATTCGCCATAATCTACCGAAAATATAATAAGTATCGGACAAGAGTGAGCGAAAAATAAAATATGGAAGCATTACAATTATTGGCAGCAGCATTAGCAATCAGTTTAGGCGCATTAGGACCAGGAATTGCTATTGGTCTAATTGGTTCAAAAAGTACTGAAGCGATTGGTAGAAACCCAGATGCAGCTTCAAAGATTCAGACAGGTATGATTTTGTCTATCGCATTCGCAGAAGCTATTGCAATTTTTGCTTTAGTTATTTCTTTTATGATTTTGTTTACAAAATAAAAATTAAAAAAATAAACAATGGAAGGTTTAGAAATCGACTGGAAAATCTTACTAGGCCAAATATTAAATTTCGCTATATTATTCGGCCTTTTATCTTATTTTGTATATAAGCCATTTTTAAATTTGCTTAAAAATAGAAGGGAAAAAATCGAGGAAGGCGTTAAGAAGGCGCAAAAAGCAGAAGAAAAAATGAAAGAAATCGAAAATATAAAAAATGCTTCAGACGCTAAAAATGATGCAGACAGGAAAGTTCTTATCTTAAAAGCGGAAGATGATGCAAAGATTAGGGCAAACGAAATAGTACGTAATGCAGAAGAAGAAAAATCTGCTATTTTAGTTAAGGCACAAAAAGAATCAGAAAGCCTGAAAGAAAAAGAAAAAGAAAAGACAAAAAAAGAAATAGTAGATAATGCTTTTGATTTAGCAGAAAAGATATTAAAGGAAAATATTGATAAGAGTAAAGGCGAAAAAATCACTGCTGAATTTTTAAATAAATTAAAGATATGAAAATAAATAAGCAAATATTATATTATGCTAGAGCTATTTATTTGGCAGTAGAAGAAAATCCAGGAAAAGAAAAAGAAATATTCAAAAATCTTAAAAATGCATTGGGACCAAGAAAACTAAAGTATTTGCCTATAATAATGGAAAAGTTTTTTAAGCTCTACAGTAAAGAAAAAAAAGCTGAACTTATTTTATCGTTCGATTTTGATAAAAAAACAAAGCAAGAAATAAAAGAAGGAATAAAAAATAGTATTAAGGGAATAGAAGAAATAACAGAAACAATTGACAGTAATTTAATTGCTGGCTTCCGTTTAAAAACAAAAAATGTCCTCATTAAAGCATCTTTAAAAGATATTTTAATGGGGTTAAAAAATAAAACCTATGGACATAATTGAACAATTTAAAAAACAATTAATCGGCATTGATTTTGCCCCAGAATCAGAGGAAATCGGTGAAGTTGTGGAGGTTAAGGATAGTGTGGCTAAAGTTTCGGGGCTTAGAGGAGTTGGAAACTTCGAACTTGTAGAATTTGAAGGAGCAAATACCCTAGGCTTGGTTTTGAATTTGGAAGAACACGAAGTCGGTGTTGCTGTTTTAGGTTCAGATGAAAAAATTAAGGAAGGAACAGTTGTAAAAAGAACAAAACAAGTATTTTCTCTTCCAGTTGGCGAAGCATTGCTTGGTCGTGTTGTTGATCCACTCGGCCGTCCTCTAGATGGAAAAGGTGAGATAGAAACTAAAACATATCTTCCGCTTGAGCGAAAAGGACCTTCTGTTATTGAACGTCAGTCAATTAATACGCCGCTTCATACTGGAATTAAGACAATTGATGCATTGATTCCGATTGGAAGAGGGCAGAGAGAATTGATTATTGGAGATAGAGGACTAGGAAAGACTGCTATTGCTATTGATACAATTATCAACCAAAAAAATGAAAAAAATAGGCCAATTTGTGTTTATGTCGCTTGTGGTCAAAAGAAAAGCAAGGTACAAAGGTTAATCGCTACATTAGAAAAAGCAGGCGCGATGGAATATACTATCGTTGTTTGCGCATCTCCGGACGATCCTGCAAGTTTTGTCTATTTAGCTCCATTTACAGGTGCCACTATGGGGGAATATTTTCGTGATAAAGGACAAGATGCTTTAGCTATCTATGACGATTTAACAAGGCAAGCTTGGGCTTGGAGAGAAATATCATTAATTCTAAGACGTCCGCCAGGCAGAGAAGCATATCCAGGCGACGTATTTTACTTACACTCAAGACTTCTTGAAAGAGCGGCTAAATTATCAGACGAAAAAGGAGGAGGTTCTTTAACTGCATTGCCGATTATTGAAACTCAAGCCGGTGATGTTTCGGGTTATATTCCGACAAATGTCATTTCTATTACTGACGGGCAAATATTTTTAGATGCAATTCTATTCAAAAAAGAACAAAAACCAGCAATTAATATTGGAACATCAGTATCAAGAGTAGGGTCAGATGCGCAAATGAAAGCAACTAAAAAAGTTTCCGGACGATTAAAATTAGACTTAGCCCAATTTCAAGAACTGGAAAGATTTTCTGAATTTACTGAGGAGCTTGATCCTCAGACTAAATTAACTATCGAAAAAGGTAAAAGAATGAGGCTTATGCTTCGCCAGACAGATTTATTCCCGCTTTCGATTGAAAGAGAAGTAGTTATACTATTCGCTTGCGTTAATGGAGAGATTGAAGATATACCAATGGAGCGTATTGCTAATTTTGAAGAAGATCTTTTAAAAGAAATTGAAATGACTTGTCCAGAAATTTTTAAAGACATACTTGAAACAAAAAATTTATCTGAAGACGCAGCAAATAAAATAACTGAAGCTATTAGAAAAATAAAAATGTCCTATGGAATTAAAGGAAGTAAAAAATAAAATAGGTTCAGTTAAGAATATTTCTGAGCTGACTAGCGCTCTTGAAACTTTTTCTGCGTTAAAAATGAAAAAAACCCAAAAAAAGTTTTTACAATCAAAACCATTTTCTCAGGAATTAGCGAAAGTTTTGAAAAAAATGTATAAATCTTTAAAAGAAAAAAAATCAATTTTTTTAGAGCAGAGGCCAGTAGAGAAAATTTTATTTTGCGTTGTAGCTTCTGATAGAGGTTTTTGCGGAACATTTAATTCAAATATTTTTAAACTTGCAGATAATGCTTTATCAGAAATCAAAAAAGAAGGAAAAGTTGATATTTTGGCTATTGGGAAAAAAGCTATTAATCACTATAAAAACCAAGAGATAAAATATCAATTTTCAGGAGTTGGCGATTATTGGGAGCTTGATCATACGAAAGAAATAGCAAGTTTATTAGTTGACAATTATAAAGCAAATAATTATCAGAAGGTATATCTTTTTTATACTCATTTCCAATCGTCATTTGTTCAAAATCCTACAAAAGTCCAGTTATTTCCATTAGACATTGAAACAGTAGATAATTTTTTACGAGATGAATACAAGAACCAAGGAGAAGAACCTGATTATTTATTAGAGCCATCAGTTGAGGCAATTTTAGATGGCGTTGTTCCAGTATTTGTTGAATATCTTATTTATCAATTTATACTTTCGGCAAATACTTCCGAACATTCAGCTAGGATGCTTGCAATGAGGAATGCATCTGATAATGCAAAAGGATTACTTGAAGGTCTTCGTTTGGAATATAATAAAGCTAGGCAAACAAAAATTACTTCTGAGGTTTGTGAAATTTCATCCACTGCAGAAGCAATGAGTTAGAACGAATTAAGAATAAAATTATAAACAATATGGCAAAAATAATACAAGTCATTGGACCAGTCGTAGATGTGGAATTTGAAGAAGGAAAAATTCCCGCATTGTATAATGCATTAATAGTCGTTGGAAGAGACTTGACCTTGGAAGTAGAGCAAGGCCTTGGAGAAGGCAAGGTAAGATGTCTTGCTATGGGTCCAAGCGAAGGATTGGAAAGAGGTGACGAAGTCAAGGATACTGGCAATCCGATTATGGTTTCAGTTGGAAAAGGTGTTTTAGGTAGGATTATAAATGTTTTAGGTAATCCAATAGACCTAAAAGGAGAAATTAAAGGAGGAACTCCTGTTTCAATTCACAGAAAAGGACCAAGTCTTCAAAAGCAAAAATCAGACATTGAAATTTTAGAAACAGGAATTAAAGCAATTGATTTATTATGTCCATTACCGAAAGGAGGAAAAGTAGGTCTTTTTGGCGGCGCTGGTGTAGGTAAAACAGTTTTAATTCAAGAACTTATTACAAATATTGCAAAATTCCATCAAGGTTTTTCTGTTTTTGCTGGTATTGGTGAAAGGTCTAGGGAAGGTAACGATATTTATCGCGAAATGACTGAATCAAAAACCATTGGAAATACTTGTCTTGTATTTGGCCAGATGAATGAATCTCCAGGGGTAAGATTTAGAATGCCATTAACAGCTCTAACAGTAGCTGAACATTTTAGAGACCAAGAAAAGAAGGATGTTCTTTTGTTTATGGATAACATTTTCCGTTTTGTTTTAGCGGGATCTGAAGTTTCGGCATTGCTCGGAAGGATTCCTTCTCAAACTGGATATCAACCAACACTAACTTCAGAGATGGGCGCATTGCAAGAAAGAATTACCTCAACCGAAGATGGTTCTATTACCTCTGTGCAAGCTGTTTATGTTCCAGCTGACGACTTGACTGATCCAGCCGTTGTTGCAACTTTTTCGCATCTTGATTCATCATTGGTATTGTCTCGAGCAATTGCATCATTAGGTATTTATCCTGCCGTTGAGCCATTAGAGTCAACATCTTCATTATTGAATCCAAGAATTGTTGGAGATAAGCATTATGCAGTATCTGCTGGTGTTAAACAGATTCTTCAAAGGTACAAAGAATTGCAAGATATTATTGCTATTCTAGGTATTGAAGAATTAGCTGATGAAGACAAGACTGTTGTAAATAGAGCGAGGAAAATTCAAAAATATTTATCTCAGCCATTTTTTGTCGGTGAGGTTTTTACAGGTATTGTAGGAAAATATGTAAAGATGGAAGAAACTATTGATGGATTTAATAAAATTATTTCAGGCGAACTTGATCATATTCCTGAGTCTTATTTTTACATGAAAGGAACTATTGATGAAGTCATTAAATCGTTTGAAGAAAATAAATAATCTATGAAATTAAGCATTGCAACCCCAGAAAAAATAATGTTTCAGGGAGATGTTGAAAACGTAAATATTTCAACTTATACTGGCAACATTGGAGTTTTATCACATCATGCTGCGCTTATTTCGGTTGTGAAAGAGGGAAGCATAAAGATTAAAACAGAAGAAGGAGAAAAGACTTATAAAAATAAGCAAGGAATCATAGAAATTCATAACAACGAAGCAATTATTATTTTAAGAGGGTGCAAAGAAGAATAACAAACAAACGCCGAAAGGCGTTTTTTGTTGATTAAAATAATTAACAGAAAATTCTTTTTTTTTGTTGATTAAAATAATTAACAGAAAATTCTTTTATTGATTAGTTTGAGGTTGTCCCTCAGTTTGCTTTTTCTGTAACTCCTCTAGTAGTTCTTTTATTTTTTGAGTTTTTTCGTCACCTTCAAGTCCATCCCATGGGTTAGCTTCTTCAGTATATATTGGCTTTGTTTTGAATATTTGGATGCTTTTTTCTATAGCCTTTCTCCACATTGGGGCAGCTGTCATTTCACCGATAGCGCCCTTAATCGGAGTTCGATCATTATTACCAGCCCAGACAACAACTACGGCATCTTCGGTATATCCTATTGTCCAGCCATCAACACTATTTTGAGTAGTACCTGTTTTTACAGCAACTCTATAATCGTCAAATCTTAAGACTGAGTTTTCGCCAAACATAGGAGCTCTGGCGGCATTATCCGAAAGAATACTAGTAATTGTATCGCAAGTATTTTCACTTAATATTTTTCTTGGAGTTTTATCGTTCTTATAAATAACCTCGCCTTTTGAATCAACTATTTTTATAATTGCTGAAGATGGAATAGCATATCCGCCATTGGCAAATGTACTGAAAGCACTAGCCATATCAACCATTTTTACATCAGCTCCACCAATCGCAAAAGGCAGTCCATAAAAACTAGCATCACGAGTAAGAGTTGAAATCCCCATTTTCTTGGCAAGATTAATTGTATCTTGCAGTCCAGCATAATCTCTTAAGGTTTTTATTGCAGGAATATTCAATGATTGAGCAAGTGCGCTTCGAAGAGTTATAGCACCCCTGAAAGACATGTCAAAATTATTTGGCCGATAACCTCCTCCAAAATCAGTTGGCTCATCTACTACAATAGTGTCAGCAGTTGCGCCTTTTTCGAAAGCTTCTGCATAGACTATTGGTTTAAATGATGATCCTGGCTGTCTTTCAGATTGGACAGGAATATTCATCCATGATTCAAAAAGACAATTTTTCCCAGGAGTACAGCCAGCAGGTAATGAATCTCCCCATGCATCAGCAGAACCAACAAGAGCGCGAATTTCTCCAGTTTTTGGATCCATCACTATCATTGCAGCATTATATGCGCCATAAGTTTTTCGGTTTGTTGCGGCGCCATCTTTTACAATTTGTTCAGCCGCTTTCTGCATATCCCAATCTAGGGTTGTGTATATTTTTAATCCTTTGGTTTCAAGCACATCAGGCCCATATTTTTCTTCAAGAATACTTTTAACATATTCTACAAAATGATAAGCAACATTTTTTTGTACTTTTGCAAATTTAAACTCATATTTTTCAGCTTCTTCTCTTTCCTTGCTAGTAATATATCCTTCTTCTTCCATTCTTTTTAATACGTAATTTTTTCTTTCAAGCAATTCTTTTATGTGGGATCCATAAGCAGAATAATAGCTAGGGGATTGGATTGAAGCAGCAAGCAAAGCGCATTCAGCAAGATTTAATTCTTGAGCTGGTTTTTCAAAATAAGTAAGGGACGTTTCTTCTATTCCATAAAGATTTACTCCAAATGGAACTTTATTCAAATACCATTCAAGTATTTGGTCTTTTGAATATTTTCTATCAAGCTCTGTTGCCAGTAAAATTTCTTTTACTTTTCTAGTAATGGTTTTTTCAGCAGTTAGGAATGTTGCTCTGATTAATTGCTGGGTTATAGTAGAAGCTCCCTGATTTGGCGAACGAGTAATTAAATCATCTCTTATTGCTCTAACCATTGCCTTTATATCAAATCCATGATGTTCATAAAAATTAGCATCTTCAGTAGCAATAACAGCTTTTTGCATTAATTTCGGAATTTTTGATAAAGGAACATAAGTTCTTTTTTCTTCTCCATACACGCTAGAAAGCAAGACTTCTCCTTTATAATCATATATTTTTGTAGATTGGTTAAATTCTGTATCGGTAAAATCTTTTGGTCTTGGAAGATCTTTTGTCATATAAAAAAATCCGATAATTCCCAATATCGTACATAAAAAAAATAATAAAAAAAGACCACTAATTATTCTAAAAAACCAATTCTTTTTCTTTTTCTTTTTTTTTGGAGGAGTAGGGAATGGAACAGAATCTTCTCCATATTCTTTTTCACGAAAATTACTTATAAGGGCTTTCTTTTTAAATATTTCATCCGCACTTTCACGAACTTTGATTTTGATTTTTTTAATATTATTTTCCATAAATTTAATAACTCAATACTATCATATTTTTCATATTTTAAAAACCTTTGGATTCACTACAGAAACTTGTCATTTTTCTTGTTTAGCCTTAATATAAGCTTAAGATTTTAAATACTTTTATCATGAAAATAGACACAGACCCAAAAAAAATAGATGAACTGCTAAGCAGAGGAACAGAAGATATTATCGATAAAGAGCATTTAAGAAATGCCCTTTTATCAGGAAAACAATTACGCATAAAGCTTGGCATAGATCCTACTGGGCCAAAAATTCATCTTGGCAGAGCTACGATTCTTTTTAAATTAAGAGATTTTCAAAAGCTTGGACATAAAATAATTTTAATTATTGGAAATTTTACTGCCTTAGTTGGCGATGCTTCGGATAAAGATTCTAGGCGTCCAGTTGTAACGCAAGAAAAAATAGACGAAAATCTTAAAGATTATCTTTTGCAGATAGGGAAAATTTTGGATATTGAAAATGAAGAAATATTTGAAAAATATTATAATATGGAATGGTTTGGAAAGATGGAACTGGAAGAAATACTGAAAATTTCTATGAATTTTACCGCTCAGCAGATGATTCAGAGAAGGAATTTTAAAGAAAGATGGGAGTCCGGAAAAGAAATCGGAGTCCATGAATTATTATATCCAATGCTTCAAGGATATGATTCGATAGTTGTAAAGTCCGATGTTGAGCTTGGCGGCTTTGACCAATTATTCAATCTGAAAACAGGAAGAGATTTGCAGAAAATATATGGGCAAGAACCTCAAGACGTAATGACTTTTAAAATGATTTATGGGCTTGATGGCCGAAAAATGTCTACTAGCTGGGGCAATGTGATTAATATTACCGATGAGCCAAATGATATGTTTGGCAAGTTGATGTCGCTCCGCGATGAATTAATTATAGATTATTTTATATGTTGTACTCGCTTGCCGATGGATGAAATCAATAATTATAAAAAGCAACTAGACAATAAAGAAATCAATCCAAAAAAAATCAAGAAGATTTTAGCCAAAGCTATTATTGAAAACTTTCATCCCGCAGAAATAGCGGATAGTGCTGAAAAAGAATGGGAAAATCAATTTGAAGAAAAAGAATTACCAACCGAGATAAAAGAAATAGAATTGCCCAAAAATGATTTTAATATTATAGAGCTTTTACTCAAAGCTGGATTGTTTAAAACAAAAGGAGAAGCAAGAAGAGTGGTTGAGCAAGGAGGAGTAAAAATTATAAAAGGTTCGAAAATTGAGATTAAAAATGATTGGCAAGAAATGGTAAAAATAGAAAAAGGAATGATAATCCAATCAGGAAAAAGAAATTTTAGAAAAATTGTATAAATTAGAAACCCGCAAATTGCGGGTTTCTACATTTTAAACCTTGTGTGGTTTGCACAGCAAATAGCAATTGCAAGCGCATCAGCAGCATCGTCTGGTTTTGGTATTTTTTCTAATTGTAATAAATTTTTTACCATTTGCTGTACCTGATTTTTTGTTGCTCTTCCATATCCAGTTACAGCAGTTTTCGCTTGAAGTGGAGTATATTCAACTATTGGAACTTTTTTCTTATGAATTGTCATTAATATTACTCCTCGGGCTTGGCTTACGGGCATAACAGTTTTTAAGTTCTTAAAAAAATACAAACTTTCAACGGCTACTATCCGTGGCTTGAATTCTTTTAATATTTCAACTAATCCATCATTTAGCATGCAAAGTCTTTCTGCGGTATCCATACCGGCTGGAGTGGATATTATTCCATATTTTAAACAGCTCAATTGTTTTTGAGCTGTTTGAATATAGTCTATTACACCAAAGCCAGTTGTAGCTGTGCCAGGGTCAATCCCTAATATGATCATAATTGTTTATTGTAGGTTTGTATAAATATTTTGGACATCATCATGATCATCAAGCGCTTCATATAGTTTTTGAAATTTTTCTTGTATATCTGGGGTTCCTTCAACAGGTTCTTTTGCTACCCATTCTAGATTAGCCTCCTTTGGTTTTATACCGTTATCAATAAAGAACCCTCTTACCTTATCTAGTTCATCTGGTTTTGTATAGACAGTCATATATTCTTCATCAAAGTCAAAATTGTCAGCGCCAGATTCAATTGCAAGCAATTCTAAATCCTCTTTACTCTTTGCATTTTTATCAATCAATATTACTCCTTTTTTATCAAACATCCATTTTATTCCACCTCCCTCAACCATTTTTCCTCCCTTTTGATTTAAGATAAGTTTTATCTCGCTTAACGATCTTGTTTTCTTATCTGTAATGCCATCAATTATAAGAGCGCTTCCTCCGGGTCCATAGGCTTCAATGCTAAATTCCTCATATATGCATCCTTCAAGCTCTCCAGCACCCTTTTTTATCGCTTTATCGATATTATCAGCAGGCATATTAGATTCTTTTGCCTTATCAACAACAGTTCTAAGACGAGGATTAAAAGTCATATCAGATCCGCCATCTCTGGCAGCAATAGTAATCTCTTTTGCTAGTTTAGAAAAAATCTTGCTTCTCTTAGAATCCATTATTTCTTTCTTATATTTGATTGTGCTCCAATGGGAATGTCCGCTCATAACTTTATTTGTTAGAATTATTTGTCTTGATAATACACTGAACAATCCAAAAATTCAATATTCATTGCTTATTATATGACTTTTTAATCTTTAATACTGAACCAGCAGAAAAAATCGCAATAATACCAGCAACAAAATATGTTTTTGTTGATATTGGCAATTGACTATCTTGATTTTCTTTTTTGGCAGTAACGGTATTATTAGCATTTGGGATTGTGCCCTCACTTTTTGCTTCTTCTTTTTTAGTTCCAGCGCTATTTTTTTCTTTTGGTGTCCCATTTTCATTCTCACTATTTTGCCAATTTGCCTTATCGTTTCCATTTGAAAGCGGATTTATTCTTTCCATTGTTTGTTTCGTTTTGTTATCACCCGAAAACCATCCTAGCGAGCAATCAATTTTATCGATTTCTTGTCCTTGTTCATTAATAAGAACTATTATCTCGCCTTTATTATTAAATGCTTTCTTAAAAATAACATCAGCCTTTTGATTATCAACAATGCTATCAGAATTTCGTTCCATTAAATAATAAGAATTTGCCTCAAGAATCCCCTTAAGTGGAATTTCTGTTTTAGATATTTTTAGCTTCCAATTTTTTAAACTCATTGCCTTATCAGTTGTATTATAAAATTCTATCCATTCATGGGAGTAGGAATCTTTTTGACCCATCCAAGCAATTTCATTAATTATTATTTCTCCTTTCGCAAAAATAAAAACCGGCAAAAGTAAGAAAATAATTATTGATATTTTTAATGATATTTTCATTCTACTTCTTATCCGGATATTTTATATTAAGATGGTCATAAGCTAGTTTTGTCGCGCTTCTTCCTTTCTGGCTTCTTCTTATAAGCCCCATTTGCATTAAATATGGTTCGTATATTTCTAAAATAGCATTTTTTTCTTCTGAGGTTGAAGCTGATAAAGCTTGCAAGCCTGCTGGACCTCCATTAAATTTTTTAATAATAGTCTCAATTATTTTTTTATCGCTTGGTTCAAGTCCAAGATTATCTACTTCAAGAAAATCTAATGCTTTAGTAGCAAGTTCTTTGGTAATGTATTTTTCTTCACTTTCCATTTGAGAAAAATCACGTACTCTTTTAAGCAATTTATTTGCAATTCTAGGAGTAAAACGCGAGCGTTTTGCAATTTCAGATTTTGCTTCATCATCCAATTCAATATTCAATATTTTTGCTGAACGATCTATGATTTTTTTTATTTCTTCAGGAGTATAATAATTTAATTGCAGTATTGAACCAAAACGGCTACGCAGAGGAGACGAAATCATATCTATTCTAGTTGTCGCGCCTATTAAAGTGAAATGGGGAAGAGCTATATCAATAGTTTTTGCCATTGGTCCTTTCCCAAGAATTAAATTCAATTTAAAATCTTCCATTGCAGAATAAAGATATTCTTCCACAAATCTATTTACACGATGGCATTCATCAATAAACAAAATATCTCCTTCATTGAGATTTGTTAATAATGCCACAAGGTCTCCAGATTTTTCAATAACTGGCCCTGATGTCATTCGAATATTGGCTTCAGCTTCTTGTGCTACTATATTAGCCAGAGTTGTTTTTCCTAATCCTGGAGGACCGTAAAAAAGCATATGATCGGGAGTTTCATTTCTTTGCTTGGCTGCTCCTATCATTATTTTCAAATGTTTTTTTATTCTTTCTTGTCCGATATAGTTTTCCCACCTTGTGGGACGCAAAGATTCTGATATTTCGTCAATATTATCAAAATTGTTTAAGCTATTGACAAACATTTTAAAGTGTGTTATATTCTAAATACAAAGTTACTGCAAATAATTCTTGAATTGGGGGAAGGGATTCTCTTCTAGTGCTGGATAGCTCGGTTTCGACGGGGTTACTCCTCGGAGGTTTTCTTAGCTTTAAGCCCGAATGCTCGAAGTTTCACCCCCCAATTCAGGAATGATTTGACGGAATGTCACTCTCTCGAGTGATTTTTTGTTTTATTTATTATTTTATTTCTCTTTTATTTTTGTTCTGCAAAAATTACACTTAAAAGATTGCGTAGTAATCTACATTTTTTCACTCTCTTCTTCCTCAGCTCGTTATAGCTTTTAAATTTGTTGAGGTTTATTCTTTTCTTTATCTTCTTTGTTTTTTCAAGCTTGTTTCAATACATTACTTTCTTCACCTAATGAGCTCGGCTGGAGCGATTTAAAGTAAATTATTAGCAAATAATTTACGTGTGAAGAAAGTAATGCATTGAAAAAAAGTTTTCCTTGTTTTAATTTTACACAATTCTTTTAGCCCGTTACTGCAATTACTTCCTCAATAGTCGTAATGCCATTCAATATCTTAATATATCCATCTTGTTTCATTAATGTTGCTCCTTTTTGAATTGCCAATCTTTCAAGAGCAGGAATTGATGGAGAAGTTAAAATAAAATCTTCCATTTCATCATCTATTTCTATTGCTTCAAAAAGAGCGATACGTCCTTTGAATCCTGTAAAGTTACAAAATTCACAGCCTTTTTCATTCGCTACTAATATCTCAGAGTCTTCGCTAAAAGCGGGAAGCGGGATGTTGGGAGATATGGTCTTAAATCCTTCCTTGATTTCAGTAAATAATTCTGTCGATATTTTTTGTTTTTTTGAACAGTGCTGGCAAATTCTTCTAACAAGCCTCTGAGCCACTACCATATTTAATGCAGGAGCGATATTAACTGGCAATTCTCCTAACGCTTGAAGACGGGCGATTGTTCCTGCTGCATTGTTCGTATGGAGAGTACTTAATACTAAATGTCCAGTTAATGCTGCCTGCAAAGCGATACTTGCTGTTTCTAAGTCTCTAATCTCACCAACAAGAATTGCATCAGGGTCTTGTCTGACAATAGAACGTAACCCAGAAGCAAAATCATATCCTCTACTGCTATTAATTTGTGTTTGAGTTATTCCATCCAAGTGATACTCAATAGGATCTTCAATTGTAATTACTTTGTTTTCTGAACTTCTTATTTTTTTTAGAAATGCATAAAGAGTTGTTGTCTTACCAGAACCAGTAGGCCCAGTAACAATAATCATTCCATTTGGTTTTTTAGCTTGCACCTCAAATAAAGCAAAAAGGTCGCTACGTAAACCAAGTTCCTCCAAGCTGATCAAGCTTTTTGGATTTAAAATTCTCATTACAATATTTTCACCATAAGCAGTTGGAATAGTGGAGACCCTGATTTCTATTTCTTCAATCCCTTCTGGTCGATTAAGTACAACAGTAAAACGTCCATCTTGTGGCACTTTTTCTATATTTAATTTTAATCCTGCGAGAAGTTTTATCCTAGATACAATATTATGATGAATTTTTGCAGTAAAAGTACAGGCTTCATGAAGTTTTCCATCTATACGGACTCTAAGTATGCTTCCTTTTTCTTGAATTTCTAAGTGCAAGTCTGAAAAACCAAGCAGAATTCCTCCTGTCATTAAATTTTTGAGAACTAATGACATTTCTTCCTTTACAGCTTCTCCAAGGGCTATCTTATAAGTAAAGATATTCTTAAAATTATTAATTAAGGGTAGTTCGAAAAATTCACTATCAGCAATAACTTTACCTGTGATTTGATCTTCCATATTTTTTTATCTTATTTTCATTAGAATATATTTTCATTTCCCTTTTATTATAAAGTAAAAAGGGTATAAAGCAAAGTCCTGCTATTGACAAATAATAATACTGTGTTATAATAATTTTGCCAAGGTGAGTGGGGGAAGTGGGAAGAGAAACGAACACACGATTATCCCAATCCTTTTTAAAACCCTTATTTTGACAAGTGTTATCACACTTTTATTCTAATTTTATCAATAAAATGAGAAAATAGTATACAGGATTTGTTTAAATATATAGTTAGCAATCCTGCTCAATTCTTCTTCTAAAGCAGAAACGCCATTCGGGCAGAAGGAGAATTTAGCAAGGTTGCTAAAAATAGTATGTCATTGCGAGGAGTTCGTTTTACGAACAACAAAGCAATCTATTGTTAGTTCTTTGAAATTACCCTTTAACGGGTATGATAGTGAATAAGTATAGAATTTATTTATTATCATACCCGCTAATAGAAGGGTTTTATTGAGAGGTTTTTCATTTCCTCGTTGTATTGCAACAAAAAATGAGAAAACAAAAGAAAGGTGTATAAATGAGAGCAATTAATGTTCCGTGCCCTATGGTACCTAGCAGCAAACTTGAACAGACCGAAGAAAATCTCGGAAATCCAATCATGGAAGTGATGGTAGAGATTATCCACGGGGTCGCAGTTTCATTCAAGTGGACTAGCGGCCACTGGGTAAACTTCGATGAATTCGGGAGAGTATTCTCTAACTCCGTAGGGGTCGGAGAAGAGACAGTCGTTGAAGTAAAAAAACTTCTTCCGGATATGGAGGAAGTTAGACGGAAGCGGCGAGAATTCCGAAGCCTCTTCATTAAAGAGGCAGAACAAGCACAGACAGACGACCGAGTTGAAAAGCTGAGTGATCGGCACTCAACAAACTGGTCTTCTCCGAGTTTAACTCGTAGGATGATTCAGGAGGTAACCAATCTTGGTTACCAAACGGCCAATGTCTGGTCTCCGTATTGCAAGCATAACGGATGCGATACGTACGGCTGGCTTCTTTATCCCAAGCCGACTGATGTACAGACTGCAGAGAGAATGAATAAGGAGCAAATATAATTGCCCCTTCTTTTTTATTTCAAGCATAATCAAGTGTTTTTTGTTTTATAAAAGATAAAAAGCTTGCCTACGCAAGCTACATTTTTTACTTTTCACCCTTTGGCACGTTAAAATTCATTGAGGCATTATTCTTTTCTTGAGATTGAGAGACCGACTGGGTCGAACATAAGGGATTTTCTAGCAAGAAAATCACGCCTCAAGAAAAGAATAATGCCGAAAAATAATTTTTAAACCAACAAAAAATTTTATAAATCCTTTTTTAATTCTTCAATAAATTCAAGTAAATTTTTATCATTGCTTATTATTATTCCTCCAGTTTCTTTAAATAATCCCTTATATTTATTACTGATTTTCTTTATCATTAATGGGGAAGAAGAGTAAAATATTGTTTTAGTAGCGTTTTCTTCTTTAAAAGACAAAAAAAATGTTTTTGGATTTAGCCATTCTTTAAAAACTTTGCTTATCTGCAATGCGCTTTTAACTTTTTCGCTATTTCTTTGTTCGGTTTTTTCATTTTTTTCAAATGTTAAATAAGAAAATATGATTCCTTCATCTTCTTTTAATGAAATATTTTTTAAAGCATCTTCAAAATAATCTGCCCATAAGGGCTTCTTCTTTTTTTGATATTCATAATAAATATCCAATGTCCCGCCATTATTTAAAATCCATTTTATTACTGTAATATCTTTTACTAAAATTTTTTCTTGAGAAAAAAATCCAAAAAATAAAAAATCAAAAACTTCTTTTGAAAAAGAAAATTCATTTAATTCTTTTATTAAAATAGCAGTTATTTTTGACAAAGAGGAGTTTCCAATAATATTTACATCTCCATAATTTTCATTTGCAGAATTCTTATCTATATTGACAATAGTACAAGCAAATAACTCTTCTTCGTCTGTTGGCAGGTATTTTTCTATCTCTTTAAATCTTAAAACTCCGATTATGATAATGATATCAAAAGGTTCTGTTTGCTCATTATTCTTTTTTTCAGAAATTATTTCCCAAGAAAAATTATCAGAATTAAAATCTTGATTTTTTGGTATTATATTCAAATCAACATGATTATCTTTTTTTTCATAATATATTTCTGAAACTTCTTCATTCAAAGTAATGGCAATTCTCTTCTTTTCATTTCTAAGGAAATAGACTGCTTTTTCAGGCAATCTTTCTTCTGTCAAAAAAACCTTCTTATCTAACTGGTTAAGGGCTGAATATAACGCTAAAACGCTACCGAGGGTATCGTTATCTGGATTTTCAGGAAAAATAATCTTTATATTTTTTGCGTTATTAATGCTGGCTTTTACATTTTGAAATCGCTCCATATGCTTCAAATTATGCTATTTTCAGTTAAAAGTAAAGGAACTATTCAGCTTTAAAAACATTGAAAAAATCATAATGTCTTTATCATATATCCATTTCGGAGTTTATAGCCTAATTTATCGCGGTAATAACTACGAACTCCAACGCCAGAAATAATGGCCATTTTTTTGATATTAAACTCTTCTTTTACAATTCTTTCAGCTTCTTTTATTAATTGTATCCCAAGGCCCTTATGTTGGGCATGGGAATGAGCCTTATTATCCATAAGCGCTATTGCTTGTCCATAAGTATGCAATTCTCGAATAATAGCGCAATCTTTTAAAACGGGAAGGATATTTTTCATACTCTTATTTCCAAAGAACTGAGAAGGTATTCTTAATCTAAGCAAACTAAAAAGATGTTCATTGTTTTCATCTTCAAAACTTAAGAATATTTCTTTTCCGTCAGAAGCATTATAATCTCTGCGAAATATTTTAATTGTTTCTTGATTTTCGATATTCTTTGCTTCTCGACAGCGTATGCAATTGCATTGCCATTTTTCTTTTTTTATTTCTTCTTCAATCACTTGCCTTAAATTGGATATTTTTGCTCCGCCTTCAATAATTGATGGAGCAGGGATATCACGGATAATTCTTTCAACTCGTGTATATCTTGGAAGGATTTTTTTTATTGATTTTATCGTTTTTACTAATGTCTTTTTATCGTACGGCTTATATTCTCCTTTTTTATAGAGTTCATACAAAGGAGCTTCTTTAACAAGCGCGCAAGGATATATTTTTAAATAGTCAGGTTGAAAACCCTCATTTTTAAAAAGTTCTTTAAATGCAAAAATATCTTTTTTTGGATCAGATAAGGGAAGATTAAGCATCATCTGGTATGCTACTTTAAAACCTATATCTTTCAATATTTTAGTTGCTATTATTGTTTGTTCTGATTCATGTCCTCTTTTATTAAAAGTTAAGATTTTATCATCAATAGATTGCACTCCGATTTCAATTTTTGTTGCGCCTAATTTCTTCATTTCCTCAGCTTCCGCTAATGTAATAAAATCAGGTCTGGTTTCAAAACTCATTCCAACGATACGATGTTTTGCATTTTCATTTTTCTTTTGAGCTTTTTCTAACTCTATCCATAATTCATCAATAGTTAAATTTTTATCATTTTTTTTATTCGGTGTCTCGTTGCAGGCATCAAAACATTTTTTGACGAACCAAATTTTATATTTTTTGTCATAAAAAGACCAAGTCCCGCCAATCATCCTTATTTCCACCTTATCTGTTGGATGTCCGCTCATCTTCAAAACTTCTATCCTTTTTATTGTTTGTTCATATGGATTGAATTTTAATCTCTTTGCCCGTTCGACAGCTGGTTCGCCCGAAAGATAGCTTTTTGGAATATTTTTTTCGCTTGGACAGTAAATGCATTTTCCTGGACACTCATATGGTTTTGTAAGTATTGAAACATTTACGACGCCTGCAAGTGAACGAATCGGCCTAGTTCTTAGTATTAGTTCTAAAGAAGTATTCTTTTCTATACTTTTTTTCTCAACTAAACTATGGTAAACTTTAAGTAGTTCAATATTGCTTGGACAGGAAATTTTTAAATTTTTAGAAATTCTTCTTTTTACATCAGATAAATCCTTTATTGAAATATTTTTAATTGAAGAAATTTCCTTGATTAGTAATTCTTTTGGGTTCATAATTTTAATTTGTATGGATAAAAGTGAAGCGCAAAAAATAATAAACGAGACTAAGGATGTATATAATCAGATTGCTGAAAAATATGCAACAGTCAGAAATGAAGCTTGGAGTGAGATGGATTTTTTATTTGGAAAATTCTTAAAGAGCGGAGATAAAGTTCTTGATCTTGGCTGTGGCAATGGAAGATTTTATGATTCATTCATCAAAAACAATGTTTTTTATTTAGGAGTTGATAATTCAGAGAATTTGATAAAGATAGCAAGGAAAGCTCATTCCGAAGGAGAGTTTATTCTAGCATCAGCGCTTAATTTACCCTTTAATGATGAAGAATTTGATGCAGTTTATGGAATTGCTATATTGCATCATATCCCATCAGAAGATTTGAGGAATCTTTTTGTCAAAGAAGCAAAAAGGGTTTTGAAAAAAGGTGGCTATTTAATATTAACAGTTTGGAACTTGAAAGAAAAGAGAGAACAGGAAGAAAGCAAGAAAAAATTTAATATTTTTGATCTTTTTCGCCAGCGAATAGATAAGGATGATATTTTCATTCCTTGGTATGGAGCTAAAAATTGTTTTTTTCACACTTTTACAATGGAAACATTCAAAAGGCTTGTTGAGGATAACGGATTAACTATTATCGAGCATGGAGAAATACTTGTAGGAGAAAAGCCTTATCAAAATTTTTATATAGCTTCTAAAAAATAAAAATGATTAAAAACATAAATAAAAGTTAAAATGCAAACAAAGAAAATAACCGAAGACCAAGAAAAAATCAAAAAAGTTAAGAAAAAATTTAATATTGTTGTATCAGGAGCGGCAGTTATGGATATTTGTTGCGACAATATAAAAGAATTAGCAAAAACGGTTGGTTCTGAAATCGCAAAAAAGGGTCATACTTTAGTTACAGGAGCAACAACAGGTGTTCCATATTTTGCTGCATTAGGATGTCACGAAGTAGGAGGGGAGAACGTAGGTTTTTCTCCAGCTGAATCAAAGATTGACCATGTTAGGAGATACAAATTGCCAATAGACCCCTTTGACTTAATCATTTATACCGGCTCTGATTATGTTGGAAGAAATATTATTATGACAAAATCGGCTGACGGAGTAATTATTATTTGTGGACGAACAGGAACTTTGCATGAATTTGCAACAGCTGTTGAATGCGGCAAACCGGTCGCTATTTTGGAAAAATCAGGAGGAACTTCCGATAAAATAAAATTTATCTTGGATGAAAGCAAGAAAATAAAATCTCCTATTGTTTTTGAGAGAGATCCGAAAGTGTTAGTTGAAAAACTATTAAAATTAGTCGAAGCAGATGATAAAAAAGCCGGCAGGATTTTGAATGAAGCAAAAAAACCAAATAGAGATAGAAGATATAAATAATAATTTTATGGTTAAAAAAATATTATTATCCAAAAAGAAAACTACTAGTCCAAGCAAAGTAAAAAATAAAACTATAGTTAAAAAAACTGCAACAAAAAAGGTTGTAAAAAAACTAGTCAAGAAGGTTATTGTTTTAAAGCCAACTAAAAAATTAGTTATTAAAAAAGAAGTAAAAGAAAAAAAGCTTGGTAAAGTTCTTCATTTCTACGATAAGATAAAAGTTCTTGTTATCAAGTTAAAAGATGATATTACTGTAGGAGATACAGTAAAAATAAAAGGAGGAAAAGAAACGAATTTCAAGCAAAAAATAGTTTCAATGGAAATCAATGGAGAAAAAATAAAAAAAGCCAAAAAAAATCAATGCATTGGTTTTAAAGTCAAAGAAAAAACTAGGCCTGGATATTGGGTCTATAAAGTTGAAGTCTAAAAATGCCCAGCGGTAAGCTGGACTTTTTATTTTAGTATTGTTATCTTTTGCTTATAAATATTATTTTCAAGATTATGCAGTTTATTGCCGATTTCCATATACATTCAAAATATTCTAGAGCAACTAGCCCTAAAACAGATCTGCCAAACTTAGCAAAATGGGCAAAAATAAAAGGGATTGACTTGCTTGGTACAGGAGATTGTACTCATAATGAATGGCTTTGCCAGATACGAGATATTTTGGAACCAGCAGAGAGCGGGTTATACAAATTAAAATCAAAAGATAACGATGTTCGGTTTATTATAACAGGGGAAATAAGCTGTATTTATAAAAAGAAAGATAAAGTACGCAAGGTGCATATTTTAATCATAATGCCATCAATAGAAGCGGCAGAAAGATTGAACGAAAAACTTTTAGCAATAGGTGGCAATTTGAAATCTGATGGCAGGCCAATCCTTGGATTAGATGCAAAAGAGCTATTGAAAATATGTTTAGCGACAGATGATAGATGTTTGTTTGTTCCTGCACATTGTTTTACACCTTGGTTTGGAGTCTTTGGTTCTAAGTCCGGTTTCGATTCTTTAGAAGAATGTTTTGAAGAATTAACTCCGCATATTCTTGCTGTTGAATCTGGTCTCTCAGCTGACCCACCGATGATTTGGCGTATTCCTGATGGGAAAAATGTCGCCGTTGTTTCAAATAGCGATGCGCATAGCGGTGAGAAAATAGGCAGAGAAGCAAATGTTTTTGAAGCAGATTTTAGTTATGAAGGAATTTATGACGCAATTAAAACCAAAGATAATAAGAAATTCTTGTACACGATAGAATTTTATCCAGAAGAAGGCAAATATCATTTTGATGGACATAGATCATGTAAACTGTCTTTAAGCCCAGAAGAATCTTATGAATATGGAGAAATATGTCCAATCTGTAATAAAAAAATGACAGTCGGGGTGTTGAATAGGGTAGCGAAAATTGCTAATAATCCCGAAGGTTATATTCCTAAAAACGCAATTCCATTCAAGAGACTAGTTCCACTGAAAGAAATAATAGCCGAATCATTAGGCTGCGGAGAAACAACCAAAAAAGCAATAACTGAATATGAAAAATTAATAAAAAGCTTTGGTTCAGAATTTAATGTTTTATTAAATATTATAATTAGCGACTTAGCAAAAGTTTCAGGAGAAAAATTAGCGGACGGAATAAAGAGAATGAGAGAGGGGAGGATAAACATTATTCCTGGATATGATGGAGAATATGGAATAGTCAGTGTTTTTTCCGAACCAAAACCAAGAATTAATCCTATCCGCCAAGGAAAATTAATGTAGTGTATTGACAATTTCCCAAATATGGAAAAAACCAAATGATGTTAAAAAGAAATATAGAAATGCGAGTATTTTGAACAACAATAGGGTAGTTTTTAATATTAATGGTAATAAATATAGATTAGTTGTTTCTATAAAATATGAATTTGAATTAGTTTACATAAGATTTATTGGTACTCACGAAGAATATAATAATATAAACGCAGAAATAATATGAACGTTAAATTAATCAAAACAGAAAAAGATTATAAAGCAGCGTTGAAAAGAGCTGATAGTCTTTGGGATTCAAAATTAAACTCAAAAGATGGCGATGAATTAGAAGTATTAACTACCTTAATAGAGAAATATGAAAAGGATAATTTTGAAATTATAGCACCCGATCCAATAGAAGCGATTAAATTTCGCATGGAACAATTAGGAATGGAGAAGAGTGATTTAGCTAAAATCATTGGAGCAAATAGAGCCTCTGAAGTTTTAAATAAAAAGAGACCACTATCGCTTGGCATTATTAGGACATTATCTTCAGAATTAAAAATTCCAGCCGCATCATTAATCGGAAATTAATTTAGTTAAATATGAATTTTTAATTTAAAAAGCACTCCAATAAGGAGCGCTTTTTCTTACAAGTGCTGTTGAGCTCTTTTGTGCTCTTCAAAAGTTTTACTAAAAATTGTTGTTCCGTCTTTAGCAGATAAATAGAATAGATAATTATTGGCCGTTGGATAAATAGCAGCTTTTATACTGTCTAACGATGGATTACAGATCGGCCCCAATGGCAATCCTCTGTTTAGATATGTGTTGTAGGGAGAGTAAGTTTTGTTGTCAATTTTAGTTCCATCAGATTGTCCATATAGCGTAGTCGCATCAACCTGTAGCGCCATTCCAATTCTCATTCTATTTTGAAGTACGCCAGAAACCATTTTTCTGTCATTTGTTCCTTTTACTTCTTTTTCTATTATCGAAGCAATTGTTACTATTTCAAAGATAGATTTTCCTTGCCTTTTTATTTCATTTTTTAAGTCTTGAGTTAATTTTTCATCAAAATTCTTCAAAGATTTTTTTACTATATCTTCAACATTATCTTCACTAGTCAGATAATAAGTATCAGGATATAAATATCCTTCAAGTCCTAATGATTGAGGCTTGTCAGATAAGAAACTGAATTCTTTGGAAAAATCTTTTGGTTTATTAGTCTTATTTGAATAATTCATAGCAGGAACTCCTGCTATGCTATAAAATTCTTCCGCATTAACAAGTTCCATTTTTTCTAATTCTAGAGCAATATCTTTCAGCGTCCATCCTTCTACAATTGTTAATTTTCTTGCAGATGTTTTTCCGCTAGTAATAATTTCTATTATTTTATTAGCACTCATATTTTGAGCTAATAAATAATCGCCACTTTGTATATCATTCTGCTTATTTTCTAAATATAGATTTATTAAAAATGTAAAATCATTAATAATAAATTTTTTATCTTCTAACCTTTGGGCTATTTCTTTTGCTCTTTCTCCGCTAGTAATAGTAAAGATTTTTTGTTCACTATTCCCAATATCAACCGCATTAAGGCTTGAGAAATAATAGCTAAATAAAAATATTCCTGCTGCAAAAACAAGAAAAATAAATCCAAAAATGCAAATTAATGTTTTTTTCATATAAAATTATTTTATCTTGCAGATTGTTTGAAGTCAAATTATTCATGTTTTAGAATTAAGATTTTATCAACATCAAAGTTGACAAAAAAAATATAGGGAATATAATTAAAACATAAGAACTAATATGCAATACCCAAGTATTACAACTAGATATGCAAAATGTATTTCCCAATCAATTTGGGCCTTATTCGTTTTGGTAACTACAGGAATACAAAGGGGGCGTTTAATATAGTTTTTATAAAACAAAAAACTAAACACTAAGCAAGCCCCCTGATAAAAGGGGGCTTTTAAGTTTAGTTTATAATCAGAGATCGTATAAATTTATTTGTTATAGCGCTGTATCAAATAATTATATGCGAGTCAATAATAATAGTAATATGCAATACTTTATAACTAAGCAAAAACTAAAAGAATTAGAGCACGAACACGAGCATCTAAAGCAAATGATCAAAGAAGAAACCGCACGAGAGGTCCCAACCTTGCTTGAAAGCGGTGATCTTAATCCTGACTTCACTAGTTATGAAGAAGCTTTGGAGCAAAATCAGAATCGCCTTGAAGAGATAGAAAATATTCTAAAAAACCATCAAATCATTAAAAAACCGCCAAAAGAGGAAAGACATAAAGTTTTCCTTGGCGCCAGCGTTATTTTAAAAAATGATAAACATAAGGCCGAATATAAGATAGTGGGAACGCTTGAAGCAAACCCTTTTGAAGGTAAAATTAGTGACGTATCTCCAGCTGGTAAAGCCTTTATTGGGAAAGCTGTTGGTGAGGTAGTCTCTGTTGGTCCAACGCAAGCTATCTATCAAATTTTGGAGATAAATTATGAAGACGCATAAAATAATTCTTTTAGTAGATATATAATAATACCTAGTTAACATGACTAGGTATTTATTTTTTCTTGATTATGATTCTCTTTTATATTAAAATAATAAAATAGATTCATTTTAAAAACAAATAATGACAAAGTTAAATAAAATTGTTAAATATTTAGTACTAGCTGATTTAGCTTTTTATAGCGGTTGGGGATTAGTAAGTCCGATATTTCCGCTTTTTATACAGCAAAATATTTCGACCGTTGGAATTGCAGGCGAAAGTGTAATTATTGCCAGTGTGGCTGCTGGAGTTTATTGGATTACAAAATCTCTTTTTCAGTATCCTATTGGATATTTTTTAGATAGTCAAAAAGGAGATAAGGATGACTATTTTTTCTTAGTGCTTGGAGTTGCAATTGCATCAATAATTCCATTGCTTTATACTCAAGCCCAGTCTGCTTGGCATATTTATACACTCCAGTTTTTTTATGGAATAAGTATGGCAATGAATATTGCTGGATGGAGAGCTTTATTTACAAGGAGTATCGATGTGGGAAGAGAAGGAAGTCAATGGAGCTTAGACGATGCTTTATTAGGAATTGGTCAAGGAGTTTCAGGATTATTAAGCGGAATGTGCGTTGTATTTTTTGGTTTTAATATCACTTTTATGATTGCCACTCTTTTTGGACTTTTAAGCGTATCTCTTTTATTAAGATTGAGAAATAATATCAAAGGAGTCTTTGATGAAAATATTGTTGGCAATATAAAGGAAATTTTTACTGGAAAAGTTAATAAAGATTAATCATTTTTATGATAAATCATGATTTGGCAAAATTACTTTTTGAAATAGGGGATCTTTTAGAGTTGCAAGAAGTTCCCTTTAAGCCAAGAGCCTATCATCAGGCTGCTATTACAATTGATGGATTGGAAGATAGCGTCCTTAATATCTATAATACCAATGGATTAAAGGGGTTAGAAGATATTCCAGGAATTGGAGAAAGCATCGGAACGAAAATAGAAGAATATTTGAATACTGGCAGAATTGCTTATTACGGGCAGTTAAAAAAGGAGTCGCCTATAGATTTTGAAGGATTGCACAGAGTAGAAGGATTAGGTGTCAAAAAGATAAAGCGCCTTTACGATGAATTAGGTATCCGCAATCTAAAAGACCTCAAAGAGGCAGTAAAAAAACATAAAGTATCTCCAATTTTTGGATTTGGAGAAAAAACTGAACAGAATATCGAAGAAGCAATGGAATTTTTGAAACAGTCAAAAGGGAGATTTTTGCTTAGGGAAATATTGGACGATATAGAAAAAATAGAAGATAAATTAAAAAAAATAAAAGGTGTTATCAAAGTTTCAATAGCTGGATCTGTTAGACGAAAAAAAGAAACCATCGGAGATGTAGATTTTTTAGTAGGAGTAGCAGAAGATATTGATCGATACTCGGTTGAAAGAATAATGAATACATTTGTTGCAATGGATGATGTCGTCAAGGTCGTTAGCAAAGGTGAGACTAGGTCATCAGTAAAAACAAAACAAGGGCTTGATATGGATTTGCGTTTGATTCGAATAAGCTCTTTTGGCGCTGCTTTGCAATATTTTACGGGTTCAAAAGAACATAATATTGTAATGAGAAAAATTGCTATTAAGGAAAATCTCAAATTAAATGAATATGGCCTGTTTCGGAATGAGAAAAGAATAAAAGGGGAAACAGAAGAAGATATATATGAGCGATTAGGAATGATATGGATACCTCCAGAGTTGCGAGAGAATCAAGGAGAAATAGAACTTGCTAAAAATAATAAAATACCAAAATTATTAGAATTGTCCAATATTAAAGGCGATTTTCACTGCCATAGCGCCTGGGATGGAGGAGATTTATCTTTAAAGGAAATAATTGATGTTGCCATAAAAAGGAATTATGAGTATTTAGGCATTAGCGATCATACCAAATCACTCAGAATAGAAAACGGACTTGACGAAGAAGGAATACTGAGACAAGGAAAAGAAATAGATAAGTTAAATGCAGAGTTAAAAAATAATAATATTAATTTTAGACTGCTTAAAGGTTCAGAGGTAGATATTTTAAAAAATGGGTCTCTTGATATTGAAGATAGGGTTTTAAAATTACTTGATTATGTTTCAGTGAGCGTTCATAATAATTTTAAAATGTCCAAAACAGCAATGACAGATAGGATTTGCAGGGCAATAAGCAATCCTTACGTCAAAATACTTAATCATCCAACTTCAAGAATTGCTGGGAAAAGAGATGGTTATGAGGTAGATATGGATGAAATATTCCGTCTGGCAAAAAAAAATAATATAGCCTTAGAAATTAACTCGTATCGAGCAGATTTGAGCAGCCAAGATGCTCATAGAGCAAAAGATTTAAACATAATGCTGACAATCGGCAGCGATGCTCATACTCAAAGAGAATTCAAGGATATTCGATATGGAGTATATCAAGCCAAGAGAGGTTGGATTGAAAAAAAGAATATTATAAATACAATGACTTTTGAAAAGCTAAAAAAATATTGGAATTTAAAAATAAATTAATGAAAAAACAAATTAAATGTTTATCTTTATTATCAGGAGGTCTTGATTCTATATTAGCAATTAAAATTCTTGAAATGAATGGTGTTAAAGTCCAGCCGATTTCTTTTACTTCGTATTTTTTTAATTCAAAATCGGCTGAAAAAGCTTGCAAAAGTTTAGGATTGAAATTGAGGGTAGAGGATATTTCAGAAAAACATTTAAAAATGGTCAAAAACCCAAAGCACGGACATGGCAGTGCCTGTAATCCTTGTATTGATTGTCACTTGATGATGCTTAAGGAAGCAAAAAAAATAATGGAAGCAGAAGGGTATGATTTTATTGCAACAGGTGAAGTAGTTGGACAAAGGCCAATGTCTCAGAATAGGAATGCATTAACTGTTATTGAAAAAGAAACAGGACTTGCAGGTAGAATCGTAAGGCCGCTATGTCTAAAAGTTCTAGACGAGACAGAGGCAGAAAAAAAAGGTCTTATAAATCGAAATGGTTTTTATGATATTTCAGGACGATCAAGAACAAGACAAATAGAGCTTGCGAAAAAATTTGGCATAGCAGATTATCCATCTCCAGCCGGAGGATGTATTTTGACTGAATCAGCCTATGGGAAATTACTTTTTAATCTATTCAAATTAAATTCAAAAGCAGACGGAAATGATTGCTTGATTATGAGACAGGGCCGGGTATTTTTTAAAAATAATTTATTAATTATTGTTGCAAGAAATCATAATGAATGCTTAGCCTTAGAAAAAATCCGCAAAAAAACAGATATTGTTTTAAAACCAGAAAATTTTATGGGGCCAGTTGTTGTTTTAAGAGCATTTAAAAAAACATCCAAGGAAGAAATTATTGAAATTGGAATAGAGTATATTTTAGAATATTCAAAAAACGTTCCAAATGATTTTGTAATCGAACTAGTTTAATTTTTTATAAAGAGATGCAAAACATTTCTTTATAAAAAAAGATGCTTTTGCATCTAAAATTTTGAAGGGGGGATAGCCCTAAATTCGACCCTTCCAAAAATTTCTCCATCAGATTTGTATGATTCAATCACACAATCAAGTAAGCCATTAGGATTTTCCGAAAGCATAACATTAGCTTTTCTTTTCGTCGTATCTATTCCTAATTTTTTAAAGATATCAGAATCTCCTGAAAAACGGAATATTTCTGTTTTTTGATTAAAAGTTGAGAGTTCTCCAACTTCATCCGATCGGACATAGAAGAGCAAATAGCTCATGCCTTGCCCATTTTCCCCTTGTATTCCTAAAATACAATAAGGCTTTACATTTGTCATAATTTACCTTTTTGACAATAGCATTAAAATTTAAAATGTCAACTAAAAAAACTACCCAAGGGTAGTTTTTTGTTAAGCTTTTGCTTTTTCTAAAATTTTTGCGAACATCTTGGGATTATTTTCCGCTAAGTCTGCTAATACCTTCCTATCAATTTCAATTTTTTGTTTTTTTAGTCCTGCAATAAATTTACTATAAGAAATATCATTCACTTTGCATACAGAAGCAATTCTTATCTGCCATAACGATCGTCTTGCTCTTTTATTAATTTTTCTATCCCTGTAAGCATATGTCCAAGCTTTCATTAAAGCCTGTTTAGCAGCAGTGAATTTGGACTTTCTATGCCACCTAAATCCTTTAGCTTGCCTTAGAATATTCTTTCTTCTTTTATGGGCGGCAACACCTCTTTTTACTCTTACCATTTTTTTATGATTTTCAGTTTATTTAGCTAATAATTTTTTGATTCTTTTGGCTTCAGATTCAGACATTTCAACCATTTTTCTAAGTCTCCTTCTTTTGTGTCCTGTCTGTTTTGATAAGAGGTGATCCTGTCCAACAGCTCTCCTCATAACTTTTCCATTCTTGGTAATCCTAAATCTCTTTGAGATGGATTTGCGTGTTTTAGCTTTTGTTGATGTGGTTTTCATATTATTTTTTTGAAATAATCATTGCTAACCCTTTCGGTTCTTTAGTCAAAGGTTTTTCGATTTTTATTTCCATTTTTAACTTAAGGGATTCTACTAGCTTGTTAATTTTTTGTTTTCCAAATTCTGCAAGGGAATGCTGTCTTCCTCGGAGAATTAAATCAATTTTTACTTTATCGCCTTTGGCTAAGAACTTTTCCGCTGCAAGCGCTCTTGTTTCAATATCATTATCAGAAATATTAAAAGTAAGTCTGATCATTTTTAATTCGCCCGCATGTTTTTTTGTTCCCCCCATCTTTCTTTCCTTTTTTTGCTGAGAATATAAATACTTTCCAAAATCTCCAATACGACAAACAGGTGGATCAACTTTTTCAGTAACTTGGATAAGATCAAGATTTTTACTGCGCGCTAGTTCAAGCGCTTCAACTTTTGAAACAATGCCTAGCTGTTCGCCTTCTTCATTTACTAATCTTACATCTTTAGCCAATATTTGATTGTTGTATAAGGGTTTTTTATTCAAAATTTTTAAATAAGTACTTATATTTACTTCGCTATAATCTATAACGAAGCCGGGTTGGTGGAGGTGGCGAGTAATGAACTCGCGTCCAAAAATTTTTCTGATAATATATCTACAAGCATATTCTGGCTTAATTACGAAACTGCTTTTAAAAAACCAGACGAAATAAATAGCAGCCCGAATTTAATTTTGTTTTCGATCAAGCCCCTTAAATTAAAAGACTTAACTTATCCCACAAAAATGATGCCCTTGATCTACTAGGTGGGAGTTCATAGATAGGACAGCACTAAGCGTATGCTAGTGCAGGTTCTTTGAATAAGTTTGCACTTATAAATTTTTCTCCAAGTTTAACGAGATTAGAGAATACTCGGCTTGCAATATTATTTTCAAATTTCTGTCGAAGCAAATCACCCCCTTGTCTTTAACTCTTCCTGAATTTTTCGCTCAATATCTTTCTTCTTAATGGATTCGCGTTTGTCGTAGGATTTTTTACCTCTCGCCAAGGCCAATTCCATCTTGATTTTGTGTTTTTTAGTATAGACTATTATTGGCACTAAAGTCAAGCCCCTTTCCTTTATTTTGCTTATCAAATAATCGATTTGTTTGCGATGAAGGAGCAACTTTCTATCACGCTTAGGGTCATAATTGTTGTGAAGATTTAATGGCTGATAAGGGGTGATTGTACCTCCAATCCAAAAAAGCTCTGCTTTTGCATTTTTTTCATTAGTTTTCACTATAACATAACTTCCTGTTAGTTGAGCACCTCTAATACGCAAGGATTTTACTTCTTGCCCTAAAAGAGATAATCCAACCTCAAATTTTTCTATGAATTCATAATCAAAACCAGCTTTTCTATTTTCAGCTAATATTTTCATCTTTTTAACAATAATGCCTTATTTATAAAAAGACAAGTCTCAAATATTGACATTGATAAGGTTTTAATATTTACTATATCTAGTTAATTAAAAAGGTGTTTATTAAATGGAAGAAGAAAATCTTGTAACAATGGTAAGTAGTTGTCCTTTTAAAATCAGAAAAGATTCTGAAATTAAAAAAAGACAAGGAGTTAACCCAGATCGGAAAAAATGCTCAGAAATATGGAATGAAAATTCTTCTGAAGAAGAATTAAAGTCAATTCTGGCTTGGATAGACAGTTTTATCATCAATTTCGACCTCGAAGGGTATCCACTGCTAAAAGCTTATATTTATTTAGAAGCTTTCTGCCAATTTGTATCATTAGGCTTATGTGTTAAATATGAAAGTATTGCTAATTCGTTAGCCGATGCATACAATAATTATTTGCTTTATTGTGAAAGTCAAAAAAAGTATGAACGAGAAAGAGTTATTCTTCCGCAGCTTATTGAAGAATTCCAAAATTCTTTATATCGCAGATTGCATTTTCGAGATGCGAACTTTTCATATAAGGAAGCCTCGCGCTTTATTTACAATGAAAGAATCAGGAAAATCTTTGATAATGAAGAAGACTTATTTGAGTTTGAAATATTATACCGCAGGAAAAAGTGGTAAAGGGATTTTTAGCCCTTTTTTATTTTGTTTATATTTTTTAAATAGATTTTTTTGAATTTTTCTGCTAGAATAGCAATAAACATATATAGTAATAATGAATCAAATGAATATACGGAATGAAATAAAATCATATACTGGAAAGGCAATATATAATCTTCAAGAAAAAGCAGTTTTTTCAAAATTTAAAATACCAGCTATCCAGATTTTAAAACCAAAAGAATCAGTTAACGGCGATTATGCTTTGGGTATCGCGATGGAAATCGCTAAAACCGAAAAAGAGGATTCAATAGAAGTTGCAAAAAATATCAAAGAAGAGTTAGAAAAAACCAAAGGAATTGGAAAAATATTTTCTCGCATCGAAACCGTTAATCCTGGATTTATTAATTTTTATCTGAGTCCGGAATATTTGGAGAAAGGAATTAAAAAAGTTTTGAAAGAAAAAGAAAAATTTGGCAATTTATCTCATGGTCACAACAAAAAAGTTCAAGTAGAATTTATTTCTGCTAACCCTACTGGACCGTTGACAGTTGGAAATGGACGAGGAGGAGCATTTGGCGATACTTTAGCAAATGTATTGCAAAAAGCTGGTTATCGTACCGAAAAAGCTTATTATATCAATGATTATGGCAACCAAATAACTGTTTTGGGTCATTCTGTATTAAAAGACGCTGATGCAAAATATAGTGGGGAATATATAGACGAATTGTCGAAAAGTTTTAAAGATGAAACAGATGCTTATGTAATCGGGAAAAAAGCTGCAAAGATAATATTAGATGAGAATATAAAAAAAACTACAGATAGGCTTAATATCAAATATAATGAATGGTTTTCAGAAAGTACGCTTTATCAAAAAGGTGAAGTTGACAAGACGATTGAATATCTAAAGAAAAAAGGGCATACTTATGAAAAAGACGGCGCATTATGGTTTAAGTCAAGTAATTTTGGAGATGAAAGAGACAGGGTAATTATAAAATCAGATGGAACCAAAACTTATCTTGCTGGAGATCTAGCTTATCATCAATATAAATTTAATGTTAAAAAATTTGATAAGGTTATTAATATTTGGGGAGCTGATCATTTTGGCGATGTAAAAGGTCTTATGGCGGGAGTAGAGGCATTAGGACATAAAGGCAAATGGGAAAATTACTTATTAGGATTTATTACTAAGATATTACGCAAAAAATGGCAAAGAAGAGGGAATAGCCTTGAAATTGTTTTATTGCAATTTGTTTCTGTTTTGAAAGACGGCAAACCAGTAAAGATGTCAAAGCGTTTAGGCACTGCAGTTGCGATGGATGATTTATTAGATGAATTATCAGCAGACGTAACAAGATTTTTCTTTTTGCAAAAATCAGCCAATACACATTTGAACTTTAATATGGACTTGGCAAAAGAGCAGTCTGATAAGAATCCAGTTTTTTATATCCAATATGCCCATGCTCGTATTTGCAGTATCCTTCGCAGCGGAGGAGTTGATTGCAATAAAGCAAACCATATCAAGAATGCTTATCTTTTAACGCATGAAAAAGAAATAGCTCTTATGAGACAAATACTCAGGCTAAAAGACGTGATTGAAGATACGGCTATCGATTATCAGGTACATAGAATCCCTCAGTACGCATTAGAACTTTCTGCTGCTTTCCATCAATTTTATAATGAATGTCATTGTTTAGTTGATGATGAAAAAATAAAAGAATCAAGATTGGGGTTATTGCTTGCTACGAAAATAGCGCTAAAAAATACTTTAGAAGTTATGGGTATTTCAGCCCCAGAAAAAATGTAGTATGATTTAATTATAGATTGGGAATAAAAAAATGATTAAAAAAGAAAAAATCAGAGTAATGAATGATGAAGCTGCTGAAGTAGCTACTGATCTTGGAGAAATCATAATTTTTTGTGTTACATTGAAATGGGCTGAAGATAATTTTTTTGAAGTAAGTTCAAGAAAAATAAATTTTACAGATGAAAATTGCGATGACCCTTCAATGATGAAATTTGAAAACGCTACAGGAGAATGGTCAGAAGAAGTAATGAAACAATATTTAGAAGAGCATGGCTATAAAGTTACCAAAAAAAGAATTTTAAAGTAATTTAAACAGTAAGATTAAAATAATAATGACGAACAAAAAAATCACTCAAACAATCATTTTTTTTAGTTGTATTTTTTGGGGGCTTACATTTTTATATCTAGTTTTTTTGTGGGCTACAAAAAATCAATATCTCTGGTACGCTTTGATATATGGAGTTGTTTTTTCTGCTGTTGTCGCATTAATTTTAATAGCGTTCAAAATAAAAGAAAAAAAAGATGAAAACGTAAAAGATGTCAAACTTATTAAAAAAGATTTGAAATTTTCCAGCCTTAATTATAACAGATTTGAAAATTTAATGATTAGGCTATTTGGAACAATGGGTTATATTGTTGAAGATATCGGAGAAGAAGGAAATAACGGATTGATATTATATAAGAATAAGAAAAAAATATTTGTAGAGTTCGACAAAGAAGAATCAATAGAGAAAGAAGCAATTATAAAGAACATTGCAAAAGAAAGCAAAAAAAATAATTGTAAAAAAGGAATATTTATTTTTATTTCAGATATTTCTAATGAATCAAAAAAACAGGCAAAAGAAAGTGATATTGAACTTGTTGATAAAAAATATTTGCGAGAATTATTATTATCATATCTTGCTGAAGATTGGCAATAATTTTGACAGTCAAGTACAAATATATCATAATTATACTGCCAAGGTGAATGGGGGCTACAGAGGGAGAAATGATTTTCAAAGCTACTCTAGTCTTTAACCTTCACTTTGACTTTATTTTCGATTAGTGTTTTATTTTCTAAAAAATAATTCTGTCTAACCAATATAAAGTCACGGGTATTTTAAGACAGCTTTTTGCTGTTTTTGTTTTTTAGAATATATTATAAACTGTTGAACAAACCAGTAAAAAATGTTATTTTTAACCCATGAAAAAAATATTCAAAAATAAGTATTTCCTTTTACGCCACGGCAAAAATATCCATCAGACAGCAAAGAAAGATTTTTTTTATGATTACCCAGATGACAATCCTCCTTGTGAATTAATCGAAGAAGGAATTAAGGAAGTTGAGAATGCAGGAGCCATATTGAAGAGCAAGGCAATAAATTTGATTATTAGTTCGGATATTTTTCGCACAAAGCAAACAGCAGAAATTATTGCAAAAATCATTGATTATAACAAGGATAATATCAAGTACGATTCAGGACTTAGAGATATCAATTGGGGTATTTATAGTGGAAAAGAACAGAAAGAAGGTTGGAGTTTTTATGACGACGATGCGCTTAAAAGATTTGATATTGCACCTGAAGGAGGAGAAAGTTGGCAAGAATGCCAGCAAAGAATGATAGACATTTTGGAAAGACTTGAAAAAGAAAACGTAGATAAGAATATTTTAATTATTTCACATGGAGATCCATTATGGCTTTTAGAAGGTTATATACTAGGAAAAAGTAAGATAGAATTATCAAAAGAGATGAGCGGGCATATTAAAACAGGAGAAGTTAGAGAATTTTAAAATGATAAATAAAAATTATAAAAACAAATATTTTTTTTTACGCCACGGCAAAAATATCCATCAGACAGAAAGAAATAATATAGTTTATGGATATCCAGACGATAATCCTCCATGCGGATTAATTCCTGAAGGTATTGAAGAAGTAAAAAATGCTGGATTGCTTTTAAAAGACGTAAAAATAGATATAATTGTTTGTTCAGATACGCTTCGCACAAAGCAAACAGCGGAAATAATTGCTAATATTATTGGTTTTAAAAATGAAGATATAAGGCTGGAAGCTAAATTGCGTGATAAGAATTGGGGTATTTTCGGAGGAAAGAAAAAAACAGAAGTATGGGATTATTACAATGAAGAAAAAATAAAAGCATTTGATATTGCACCTGAGGGAGGAGAAACTTGGCAAGAATGCCAACAAAGAATTGTAGATGTTTTCAACGAACTTGAAAATCAATATAATGAAAAAACAATCCTAATAGTTTCTCATAGTAATCCACTATGGCTGCTTGAAGGATATCTTAATAATAAAACTAAGCAGGAAATGCTAGATGAATATGCTGGCATAATAAAAACAGGCGAAATTAGAAAAATATAAAACTGTAATTATGAGTAATGAAGAAAAGATATTAGAATTTTGGGAAAAAGAAGATGTTTTCCATAAATCAATAAAAAATAGAGAAGGTGCGGAATATTATAGCTTTTACGATGGTCCGCCTTTTGCAACTGGAAAGCCTCATTACGGACATATTCTTGCGACAACTATCAAAGATAGCGTTTTACGTTTTTGGACAATGAAAGGATATCAGATTCCTCGTCGTGTCGGTTGGGATTGCCATGGCTTGCCAATAGAAAACTTGATTGAAAAAGAACTTAATATCAAAAGCAAGAAACAGATTGAAGAAATGGGAATTGAAAAGTTCAATAATGCTTGCCGTAGTTCTGTTTTTACTTGCGTTTCCGATTTTCAAGAAACATTAAAAAGAGTCGGCAGATGGGCAGATTATTCCGAAAGTTATTCTACAATGGATAATAACTATATCGAATCTGTTTGGTGGGTACTAAAACAGCTTTGGGGAAAAGGCTTAATAGAAAAAAACTATCGTGTTTCTCCATATTGTCCAAGATGCGCCACTACAATTTCTAATTTCGAAGTAAATCAAGGCTATAAAGAAACAAGAGATAAATCTGTTTATGTAAAGTTCAAAATTATTGGACATGAAAAACTGAAAGACGTTTTCTTTTTGGTTTGGACAACTACTCCTTGGACATTGCCAGGAAATATTGCCTTAGCTGTTAATGAAAAATTAGATTATTGTTTAGTCGAAAATAACAACGAAAAATATATCTTAGCAAAAAATAGACTAGCAATACTAGAAGGAGAAATAAACACTATCAAAGAAATCAAGGGAAAGGATTTAGTCGGAATTGCTTATGAGCCAATGTTTAATTATCTTGCATTGCAAGACATTAATGGAATTAAAAATTGCTTCAAAATTTTTGCCGGAAATGATTTTGTAACCGACAACGATGGTTCGGGTATCGTCCATATCAACCCAATGCATGGAGAAGATGATTTTCAATTAGCAAAAACAAATAACTTGCCTCATTTCCATCTTGTTGACGAAGAAGGAAAATTTAACGCTAATGTTAAGGATTTTGCAAACGAAAATGTTAAAGAGGCTGATCCAAAAATTATAAATTATCTGAAAGAAAAAGGAATAGTTTATAAAGAAGAATTAATTATCCATGAATATCCTTATTGCTGGCGATGTGATTCTCCTTTACTTTATTATGCTGTTGATAGCTGGTATGTGCTAGTCACAAAAATAAAAGATAAATTGATTGCTAATAATCAAAAAACTCACTGGGTTCCAGAACATCTCAAGAATGGGCGTTTTGGCAAATGGTTAGAAGGAGCTCGAGATTGGGATTTTGTTCGAAGGAGGTTTTGGGGGTCTCCTGTTCCAATTTGGGAGTGTAAAGAATGCAGCGAAAAACTATGTATCGGAAGTATAGAAGAAATTAAAAAATATCAGATTTCAGATTCAGACTTAACTGATTTGCATCGTCCTTTTATTGATAAGATAAAATTAAAATGTCCAAAATGTGGTAAAGAAATGGAAAGGGTGGAAGGTGTTTTTGATTGTTGGTTTGAATCTGGTTCGATGCCCTATGCGCAATGGCATTATCCTTTTGAAAATAAAGAGCTAGTAGAAAAAACTTTTCCTGCTGATTTTATCGCTGAAGGCTTAGATCAAACAAGAGGATGGTTCTACACATTAGATGTGCTTGCGACTGCGCTTACGCTAGATAATATCGGGTTTGGAATAGATAAGCCTGCTTTCAAGAATGTTATTACTAACGGTTTAGTTTTAGATGATAGGGGGAGAAAGCTAAGCAAAAAGTTAAAAAATTATCCAGACCCAGCAGATGTATTTAATAAATATGGAGCTGATTCTTTACGCTATTTTCTTTTATCATCTACTAATATCGGAGAAGAATATCGTTTTTCAGAAGATAAAGTAAAAGAAGTTTGGCGTAATGTGATTCTGAGTTTGGAGAATTGTTTCAAGTTCTATGAAACATATATCCCAAAAGATAAAAAAATTGTTCCTTCCTCCGATTCAAATAATGTTTTGGACAAATGGATAATTGGAAGGATTGAAGCGTTAAACTTTGGCGTCAATAAATTTATGCAAGAGTATGATTTGACTCGAGCAACAAGATTATTTGGAGGAGGACAAGTAGAAGGAGGGTTAGAAGCTGCAGAAGTTGAGATTAAATGGGAGAATTATTCAATGGGAGCATTTATTGATGACCTATCAAATTGGTATATTAGAAGATCTAGGAAAAGATTTCAAAAACCAGAAAACGAAGAAGAACGAAATGAAGCAATGAAAACATTACATTATGTTTTATTGAAAATGGCTAAACTAATTGCACCTTTCACGCCTTTTATTGCAGAAGATTTATATCAGAAATTAAAATCAGAGGGGGATCCAATCAGTGTCCATCTTTGCGATTATCCAGTACCAGATGAAAAAGTTCTAAATGCTGATTATTATAATATTTATCAAGATATGTCTTTTGCGCGAGAATTCGTTGCCTTAGCTTTAGCAAAAAGATCAGAAATCGGTATTAAAGTTCGCCAACCTTTAGCTTCTGTTTCTGCTCCATCTCGTTTTGAGGGAGGAATATGTTTTAAGAACAATCAAAAAGAACTTTTTGATATTATAAAAGAAGAAGTTAATGTTAAGGAAATTTTAGTTAAGAATGAGGCCAATAATTCTATTATTTTTGACACAGAACTCACGGAAGAATTAAAAGAAGAAGGCTATTTAAGAGAAATTATCCGTCATATTCAACAAGCAAGGAAGGAGATGCATTTAATCCCCGAAGATACAATTAATGTTTATTATGCTAGCAAATTGTTGTCTCCATTTATTGAGAAAAATAAAGAATATTTAGCAAAAGAAGTCTTAGCAAAAGAATTCATACCTGAAGATAATATTATTGATGCTAAGCAGATTAATTTGGAAGAAAATAAGACTGTTATTTTTAATATAAAAGTTGTATAATAGTTGTATAATATAAGAAATTTTTACTTTTTTAAAAATGGAACAGCTTTTTCCAATAGAAAAACCAAGCAAAAGCGGTAGTATCGGAGCTCATCGGTCAGAAGGTGGAGCTTTTGAATATAAAAAAAATAAAAAGGAAGGGAAAAAAGAAAAAAAATTCGGCTGGTCTTTTGGCGTTGCAGAAAAACCAGGACAAAAAAATGAAAGAGAGGAAAAAAGCAAGTATATGGGATCGCTTTCAAACATTAAAGACAAGGCAACTGGCCGTAATACGAAATACAAAGACAGCGTTGTAAAGCCTTGGGATTTTAATGCTGTTAGAAGTGACCCATCTCAGAGCCAGTATGGGAATGCGCTTGCTAATTTAAAAAACAGTGTTAAGGGAAAAGAATAATACCATTATGAATAAAAAATTAATATTTATTATTAGCTCAGTAATTCTAGTTTTAGTATTGTTTTTCTTTTGGCAAAAAATGGCGTTTGATAAGGGGATTTTAAAATTGGAAATAATAGGACCAGATAAGGTAGACGTAGGAGAAGAATTTGAATATGTAGTCAAATATAAAAATAATGGATCAATTAATTTAGAAAATCCTGAAATGATTTTCAGTTATCCAAATGGGGCTATTGTTGATAATGGCGTAAAAATCAAAAAGGTTACTTCCGATGAGCTGGGGGGAACTATATATCCGGGACAGGAAAGAACAATGAAATTTGTTGCAAGGCTCTTAGGCAAAGAGGGTGAATTAAAAAAGGCAGAAGTCAAAGTTAATTTTCAGCCTCAAGATTTAAAAGTCAGGAACGAAACCAGCAGTTCATTTTCAACTGTACTTGATAAATTACCCTTATCTTTAAGCCTTGATATTCCTCAAAAATCTGGAGCTGGCAGGCCGATTACAGTCAAAATTTCCTATTCTTCAAGCGTTTCGTATCCATTAAAAGATTTATCATGTTCAATCGAATATCCAGAAGCTTTCCAATTTGTTTCAGCTAAGCCAAAAGGAATGGATGATAAACAATGGGATATTCCAATACTGAATGAATCAGACGGAGGGAAAATAGAAATATCTGGCATCCTAAATGGAAATCCGCAAGATCAAAAAGTATTTAAAGCAAAAATAGGTGTTTGGCAAGATGGTAATTTTATAGTGCTTAAAGAAGCAAACCGAGGCGTTGCCATTATCGCTCCTTCAGTACAATTTACAGAAAAGATTAATAATCAAGAAGGATATACAGTAAATATGGGGGATAGGCTTCATTATGAAATATCTTTTCGAAATGTTGGCGAAGAAGCAATGAAAGATTTAGCGCTTATAATAAAACTTGAAGGTAGCGGACTTGACTATAATTCTATTCAAGCAGGAGAAGGGGTTTACCAGAAAGGAGATAATTCTCTTATATGGGATGGCAATCAAATTTCCGAACTCCAAGATTTTTCGATAAATACTGAAGGCAAAGTAGAATTTTGGATTTCTACAAATAAAAAATGGGCAATGAAAAGCCAAGGAGACAAGAATCCTTTTATAAAAACAAAAATAACTTTAGGACAAATAAAGCAGGAATTTTTGAATAAAATAAATTCTTCATTATCTGCAACTCAAAGTATTCGAACCGATAGCAAGATTTTTAATGATTCTGGACCAATGCCAGTGACGGCTTATGAAAAAACAACATTTACAGTTGAATGGGCAGCGAAAAATAATTACAATGATGTTACTAATGCTAAAATGACCACTGTTCTTCCAGGAGGTGTAAGATTTATAGAAGGGCAGACAAAAGTTCCTGACGGGACTAAAATTTTTTATGATGAAGGAACTAGGCAATTAACGTGGGAAATTGGTTCGCTTGAAGCTGGCACAGGAATATTTAATGAAGGAAAAAGTTGCGCTTTCCAATTATCAATTAATCCAGAAACAGTAGACACAGATGTATTATTAATTGGTTCATCACAATTATCAGGAACAGATCTTTGGACGAATAGTAATTTAATTACTAATACTGATCCAAATTATAGTAAATAAAGCTTATGCAAGAAATATTTAGCCCTTCGAGACTTATTACTTTCGGTCTTATATTTTTATTCTTTTTTTCAATTCCTGTTTTTACAATTATACAGATTCAAAAAGCTGATAATGAAAAAAAGATAAAGTATGATTTAAGGCAATTAGAATCATGGGCGCAAGTTTATAAGATGAAAAATGGAAACCTCAAAGGATTTGATGATGATGTTGAAATAAAAATGATTAAAATAGATTTAGTTTCAAATACAGGAAATCCAGTCGAAATTAATTTTGATGATAACTATGAAGTATATTGCATTAAAGCAATAAAAAACAGCAAGACTTATTGTATTGATGATACGGGATATTTAGTAGAAGATGGTTTTGATTGCAAGCCAGGAATAGGTGTTTGTAAGCAATAAAATTGCTTGATTAAAAATAGTATTTCGTAAAAAGATGCGAATTAAGCATCTTTTTTTATTTGTTTTATGACTGTTTGTTTTTCCGAGTCTTCAATTAGCCACCCCTTGTCTAATATTTCTGCTCTAATTTTATCAGCTAGTTGCCAATCTTTTTCATTTCTTGCATTTTCTCTTTTTTCAATCAAATCAGTTATTTCTTTTGGAATATCACCTAAATTTTCACTTAATATAGGCAATCCTTCATCGTTTAGTGTTTTTAAAATGTATTTCCCAAATTTACTTTTATCAAAATCAATATCAACTATTCTAAGTCCAAATATTTTATCAAACACAAGTAGTAATGAATATTTTTCGAAATCAGTTAAATCTTTATCTTTCAATGATTCCCAGCATAGCGCTAAAGCGCTTGGGATATTCAAATCATCATTTATTAAGGATAAAAATGTTTCTTTATAATTATTAAAGTTATTTCCAAGTTCAGTCTTTTTACTTTTTTTGAGGTCAGTTGCTTTTTCGTATAATTTTTCAAGTGCATTTTGCGAGAATTCAATACTTTCGTCGCTGAAATTCATTTTTTGCCTATAGTGCGTATTTAAGCATTGATATCGATAGGCGAGAGGACTGATTCCTTTATTTTTCAAATCAGTAATAGTAGTTATATTGCCAAGAGATTTACTCATTTTTCCATCTTTTACATTCAAGAATTCTCCATGCATCCAGTAGTTTGACATTATTTCACCATAAGCAGCCTCAGCTTGAGCAATTTCATTAGTATGATGTATAGAAACGTGGTCTATTCCTCCACAATGGATATCAAAAGGAATTCCAAGATTTTCTATACTCATCACTACGCATTCAGTATGCCAGCCAGGGAAACCGATTCCCCAAGGAGATTCCCATTCCATCTGTCTTTTTTCATTCTTTGGGCTGAACTTCCATAGTGCAAAATCAGTTGGATTTTTCTTTTCTTTTACTTCGTCAATCCTTCCTCGAAGTTCGGTTTTTTCTTTTTCTCCCCATAGTCTTCCGTATTTTTTTAATTTGGAAGTATCAAAATAAATTCCATCTGAAATAATATAAGTATACCCCTTTTGCTCTAAGGTTTTTATTAATTCTATCTGTTCTTTTATGGTATCGGTTGCTTTTACTAAGATAGTAGGATCACTAATATTTAGCAATTTCAAATCCCTTAAAAATTGAGCAGTATAAAATTCAGCAATTTCCCAAACAGTTTTTTGCTCTTGTCTTGCTCCTTTTTCAAGCTTATCTTCACCAGAATCTGAATCAGAAGTTAAGTGTCCGACATCGGTAATGTTCATCACATGTTTTACATCATATCCATTAAAAGTTAACACCCTTTTAAGAATATCTTCAAAAATATATGTCCTAAGATTTCCAACATGAGCAAACCAATAAACAGTTGGCCCACAAGTATATAATCCAACTTTTTTTGGAACAATAGATTTAAACTCTTCCTTTTTCTTCGTGAGCGTATTATAAAATTGAATCATATATTTTTAGATTTAGTAATATTTTTGCTTTACAAAACTACATTTAAAAGATTGCGAAGCAATCTACCATATTCCACTCCTTTCACATCTTCGGCAAATTAAAATTTCACTTGCACAATTCGTTTTGTCATTTCTTTTTCGTCGCCTTCTTGCCCGCCTTTGGAGGGTTGCGCTTCCGCCAGTTGGCGGATGAGCGCAAACAGTTAAATTTCTAGTAAGAAATTTATGTCGACGAAAAAGGAATGACAAAAAAAGAATTGCTTTCCATTTCAAATTTTGCATGTTCCTTTTTTCTATATGTAACGTTCTCCTCGGTCGGGGAATACTGTAACGATTACTTTTCCAGGATTTTTCTTTCCAACTTCTAATGCAGCATACATAGATGCGCCGGAGCTAGGCCCCACTAGAATACCTTTGCTACTAGCCAGGTAATCCCTTCCCACAAGAGATTGTTCTTCGGTCAGTTCACACATCTCATCTATTAATTTTTCGTCCATCACAGGAGGGACAAATCCTTCTTTGATTGATTTTATTCCTTCTATAATTTCGTGACCTACTTGCGGTATTACTCCGATAATTTTAATATCAGGATATTTTTCCTTTAGTTTTCTTGCAATTCCAGTTATTGTACCGCCAGTCCCTATACCTGCGACAAAAAAATCAATTTGTGGTTCTTCTCCTTCTATCTGTTCTACGATTTCCTTTCCAGTTCCCTCATAATGAGCAACTACATTATTTTCATTTTCATATTGGTTCAAGTATACTAGTTTTTCACCATTTTTAATCTTTTCTTTTATTTCTGGAATAATATCTTGTCTTAATCTATCATCAAAAACTACTTTTCCTCCAAATTTTTCTATTATTTTAATTTTTCCTTTAGAAGTATTTGATGTAGTTATTACTTTTATATTATAACCTTTTGCAGCCGCAATCATAGCCATTGCAATACCAGTGTTTCCGCTTGTAACTTCAATCAATGTATCTCCCTTTTTCAATACTCCTTGCTTTTCTGCCGCTTCAATCATTGCGAGAGCAGCTCTATCTTTTATAGATCCTCCAGGATTAAAACCTTCAAGTTTTGCATATATCTTCGCAGGAAATTCTTCAATTTTTAACATTGGAGTATTCCCGATTAATTCTAAAAATGTTTTCATAATTTTTTAAGTATTTATTGTTTTTATTGTAATATATTTTAATTAAATAAAAAATCCCCATAAGGGATTCAGTTTAATGTTTGAAAATAATCAAAAACTAATCCCTTTGTAAGGATTTCATACTACAACAACATAATGTAATAGCAACTTGTTTCATGATCATTAAACTTATATTATCTTTTTATGCTTTCAGTGTCAAGAAACCTTTTATTTTTTAGTCAAGTTGCTTTTTATCCTTAAAAATAATAGAATATTTATATATGTCAGAAAACAATTTAGTATTATATAGGAAATATAGGCCTAAGAATTTTAAGGAATTTGTCGGTCAGGAACAGATTACGAAGGTAATAATGAACGAGATTTTAACTGGTTCTATTAGTCATGCCTATTTGTTTTCTGGTCACAGAGGAACAGGAAAAACTACATTAGCTAGGATATTTGCCAAAGCTATTAATTGCCAAAACAGGCAAGGGGCAGAACCATGCAATAATTGTCCTTCTTGCAAAGAGATAAACGAAGGGAGAGCAATCGACTTGATTGAAGTTGATGCAGCTTCAAATAGGGGAATCGATGAAGTAAAATCATTGCGTGAGGGAATAAGATTTGCACCGACATTTCTAAAATATAAGGTTTTAATTTTGGATGAAGCCCATCAATTGTCTAAGGATGCTACAAATGCTTTATTGAAGATAATGGAAGAACCGCCATCCTACGTTGTTTTTATCTTGGCTACGACTGAAGCGAACAAAATGATTCCAACTATTTCTTCTCGTTGCCAGAAATTTAATTTTCATAAACTGAACCATGATTTTATTGCCGAAAAATTAAATATTATTTGCAAAGCCGAAAAGATAAAAATAGAAAAAGATGCTTTGGATTTATTAATTTCTTCAGCTGATGGTTCCCTTAGGGACGCAGAAGCAAAAATGAATCAATTAGTAAACTTTATTTCAAATACAGCATTTACCGTTGGAGACGTTCGTGAAATCCTTGGAATACCTGATATTAATCTTGCAATTGAACTAACAGATCTTTTAGCCGAAAAACAAAAAGCGAAAGCAATGAAATTTATCAGTGACAATACTGAAAAAGGACTTGATATCGCTGATTTTCTTGGTATGGTAATTGACTATCTGAGGAAAATCATGTTATTAAAAATAGGTGTTGAATTAATCGACGTCGCAATGCCAAGCGAGACTAATGAAGTGAAAGAAAAAGCATTAAAACAGGCAGAATTATTTGAAGAAAAGAGACTAGCAAAGACATTGGCTTTATTGATGGATGCTGAGAATAAAACAAAATATTCTTCTATCCCGCAATTACCTTTGGAATTAGCTATTATTGAATCTTTTGAAGATTAAAAGATATTGTGGGATCGTCTAATGGTAGGACAGTGGCCTTTGAAGCCATCAATCTTGGTTCGAGTCCAGGTCCCACAACATTTAACAAAAAAAAGAGTATCAGAAGATACTCTTTTTTGTTAACCGCTGCGCGGGAATCTGGACGAGAAGCCGGAGCCACGTCTGGTGGCGAGGCTGGCCGGAGAGCAGTTTTAGCAAAAACTGACTCGATGGCGAATCCAAGTCCCGCAACATATTAAAAAGGCACCCGTAAGGGTGTCTTTTGTGTTAAATTAAGATTGGAATCAGAATGTAGGTGATTAGTATTGACAAAAATAAAATATATAGTATACATAAATATATGTTTAGTAGAGCTGGACCTTGGCACTCCAAACATAGTGGAGAGCCAACGTCTCATCTTAATAGGATTCTTCTGGTGAATAACCAGAGGAATAAAGTGGTCGCAGTCGCGACCTACGCAAAGGTGTTCGAAAAAATTGAGGGATCAGAAGGCTTCGTACCTGCTTATCAAGGCAGTTATTATTACGACGCAGCCAAAGGAAAAATGAGCATCTCCGAGGAGGATGGACGATTTACTATCTTCGTCGGGGAGAGTCGCTATGAGTGCGACGAGATACACTTTGAATACACTTCAAAGTGTTGTTACTGGGAAACCCCCAAGAAGGAGGTGAGAAAACCATCTCCTCCAAATGAGAGAAGAAAGGGGTTACTCAGTAAAATATTTAGGATATAGATTATATCCTTCTTTTTTTATTTCCAACTTTCCAAATCAAATCTGAAAATCCAAGAGTTTGCTTTATATTGATATTTATTTTACTATAATTTTATAATTATAACACTAAATTTATGATCAAATTTCTTCCTACGGAATCAAACATTCATTTTATTGCGAGGGGTTTGCTCATTCAAAGCGAAAGTGTGATTCTTTGTCATGTTAAAGGGAAGGATTGGTATTTTTTGGCAGGAGGACATATTGAAAATGGCGAATCGGCTAAACAAGGACTTTTAAGAGAATTAAAAGAAGAGATTGGCGAAAATGATTATACAATATCATCGTTTGTTGGTGTTTGTGAAAATATCTTTTCTTTGGATGAAAACATTTCTCAGCAAGAAGTTAATATAATATTTCAAGTAAATATTCCTGAGGGGACTATGATATTTTCAAAAGAAGATGATTTGGAGTTTATTACTATTAAAAAAGAAGAATTTGCAAATTATAAAATTCTTCCAGAGAAAATGAAAAATGGCATTCAAGAATGGATGAAAACAAGTGCGCCATTTTTAAAAGAATTATAATATGTTTATTTGTTTTGAAGGAATAGCTGGGGCAGGAAAACGACTAATATTTTGGGTGATTATTTACATTCAAAAAATATAAAAGTATTTAAAAGCGCTATCTATGAAGATGATCGTCGTAAAATTATTTCTAAATTTGTAAATGACATTGGTATAACAAACAATAAAAATGCAGTTACATTTTTATTTTAAGCTCTTCACTTGAAAAACCAAATCAAATCTGAAAATTCAAATCAAATCCGATCGGATTTCTTATTTATCTTAGGCTTTTTTATTGTATTATAATGATATGAAATTAAAATTTACATTTTCAAAAGAAAAAGAAATTGATAAGTTAATTAATATTTATTTAAAATATCAATGGTTCATTGATAATGATTTTCCTATCTCTTTGCCAGTTTTCTATGATCGGATATACAAGGAAACGAAAAATAAGGGTGCATTTAAAAAAGAATTAATTATTTCATTTAAAGAAATTTACAAAAGAGATGTTTATTTAGAAAAAGAAAAAGTCATAAAAGAAAACTGGAAGAGGGCAGGTAAGCAAGTTATTGACACTTTAAGTGATTTTAAATTAACAAAAAAAGATTGCTACTTTTGTTATTTATCTCTTTATGGACCACAGGGACAATATGAATATCCAGATATAGTTAGTTTAAGGATTATAAACGAAAATGATATCAGGGAAGCAAACGAAACAATAACTCATGAATTATTGCATCTTTTAATCTTAAATAAAGTTAGAAAATTAAAGCTAGACTATGAAACAATAGAAGGATTGGTTGATTTGTTTTTTATTGAGACAAAACTGAGAGATATTTTTCCTAATTACAAAATTCAAAGTATTAGCAAGATTGATAAAGTTTTATTCAATAAGTTATTTTTATTAAAACAAAAATTATAATAACAGCCTATTACTTAATGACATTATGCTGTAAATTTTATGTCTAATTATGTGTCACTTTTGTCATTTGTTGGATAGCTCAAGTTTCGTAGAGACTAGGATAAAATTTTGAAATAGCCTTATGGAGTCTAACTCCACGTAGTTCTAGCTCTAGCTCGTCAACCAGATTGAGTGGAAAAATTATAATTCTTTTTCTACTAATTGACTTCTTCTATATTTTTACCTAATATATCATTAGAATTTTAGGAGATTAATTATGGATGAAGACGCATTAATAATCTTTATTGCCATTTTGCTAGCACTAGGTATAGAGATATATTCATTAACGTAGAGGTACAAAATGATCCCATTTTAAAACAAATCTTAGATTTGTTTTTTATTTTTATGGTGATATAATTTAACAAGCAGAATAAATACTAATAAATAATAAAATATGGAAAATAAAACACTTTTGGCATTGCTAATATTAACATTGTTTATCGGAGGAATAATTGGATTTTATTACCCAAAAAATACAGAAAAAAATATTACAGAAAATGTTCAGCAAATAATAAACAATAATCCTTCGTTATCTGTAAATACTATTTCGGAGACTGATAAGCCTTTTGATATCAATGCGCAATATCCGCAATTTACATTAGTTGACCAAGCCTTTAATGCTAAAATAGCTGATTTGATAAATAATAAAATAAAAGAATTCAAAAATAATTCTACAGAAAACTTAAAAGCTGTGAAAGAAACTGCGACTACTGAGAATCCAGCTCCTGATTGGACATTTTATTTTAAAGCAGACTGGGCTCCTGCTCAAATCAATAAAAATTATATCAGTTTTGTTATTAATATGTATTATTTTGAAGGTGGAGCTCATGGAAATAGTGAAGTATACACATTTAATTATGATCTTGCCAACAAAAAAGAAATTACCTTCAATGACTTTATTGGAAACTCACAAGATAGCCTGAAAACTATTTCTAAATTGGCCACCGAAGATATTGTAAGTCAGAGATCAGGATTTGGAGAAACAGATACTGCTAGTCTTAAGAAGGAGATTGAAGAAGGAGGCGCTAGTCCGAATATAAATAATTTCAGTACTTTTACTTTTGATAACCAAATTCTAACTATATATTACCAAAAGTATCAAGTTGGCTCAGGCGCATTGGGAATGTTGAAGACAGTATTTAATAAAAGTATTTTAGACCAAGAATCAGTTAAGTCAGTTTATTTCAAGTAAAATGCCCAAAATTATCATTAGAAAACCAAAAATAGAAGATTTGGATTCTATGTGTGAAATGATTAATTCTTTAGTTGATGAAAAAACAATGATTTCAGTTCAAGAAAAACAAACGAAGTCCAGTGAAAGAAAATTTTTGAAAAATTTGCTCAAACAAATTGATTTGAAAGAAAATATTACAAATATTATCGATCTTGATGGAAAAGTCGTTGGTATTTGTTCGATTTATCCCTGTTCATTCCTTCAAAAACACATAGGAGAAGTGGGAATTTTCTTAAAAAAAGAAGTCAGAGGAATGGGGCTTGGTAAAAAAATATTTCTACAAACCATTGAAGAAGGTAAAAAAGCATTCAAACTAAAAATAATTAAACTGTTAGTTTTTTCAAAAAATAAAATAGCAATAAGAATGTATAAGAGCATAGGATTTAAAAAACTAGGAATAATCAAAGGTGGGGCAATGTATTATGGTAATTTTGAAGATGATATGATAATGCTTAAGTACTTATAATATCTGAAGACCTTCTTGAAACTACGGATTTCCGTAGTTTTTGTTTGTCATATTTTAAGAAGACAACAAATATTGACAATAATAATGAGATAAGATAATATTTAGAGGTTCTAATTATTTTAATATCTAAAAAAATGAGATGTAAAAACTGCAATAGAGAATTATCGCTAGGCTTTTTTAAAGTTTTTAAATTCATAAAAAAGAAAATGACCTTGCGGGATGAAATTTACAATTTGACAATCGGTCAAATGGAAATACTTCATTTTATAAAAGACAAAAAGCAAGTCCCAATGAAAGAAGTGGCAGATTTTTTGGAGATTACTCCTCCTTCTGCAACATCACTAATAAACAACTTGGTAATAAGCGACATTTTGGAAAGAAAATTTGATAAAATAGATAGACGCGTTATTTTGTTAAATATCACAGAAAAAGGTAAAAAAATATTTGAAAAAGCAAAAAAAGAACGCGCCGAAGCTTTTGAAAGGATAATATCCACTTTAACAGGAGAAGAAAGGAATTGTCTTTTGAAAATTTTAAAAAAAATACAAAATCAATACTAATTTTAAAAAATAATGAATATTCTAAATAAATTAAAAAATCACAAAATTGTGATGGCCATATTGATAGTTCTGGTGGTAATTTCATCAATTGCTTTTAGTTATATTAAAAATAGTAAAGTTGAAGAAACACCTCCGACCGAAACAAAGGTTTCTCTGATTGCTGTTAGCGATTATGTCAAAGGAAAAAATACGATTTCCGCCAATGGAACAGTCGAGTCATTAGAACAGGCAGAATTAAAAAGCCAAGTAATGTCGCCAGTAGCTAGTATAAATACATCAATCGGAAGCAATGTTTATAAAGGACAAACTCTTGTTGTTTTGAAGAATGACGATTTAGTTGCTCAATTAAATCAATCTAAAGCTTCATTGAAAGCACAACAAGCAAAATTGGAAGAGATGAAAAAAGGAGCAAGAAGCGAAGAATTAAAAGTTACTGAAACTCAATTGGAAGCTGCTAAAATAAATTTAGAAAATACAAAAAGCCAGCAAAATGTTTTAATTGAAAATGCCAGAAAAAATCTTTTAAATTCCACTATCGCTGCTATTCCTGCGATTGGAACAAGCACTTCTATTACTCCAATTATAACCGGCACTTATAATAATATTGAAGAAGGCCAATATACAATAAGGATATATATCACAGGAGATGGAACAATGTTCCAAGCGGGAGGACTTGAAAATACTTCTGGCTTGGTCAATACAATTGCTCAGCCATTAGGAAAGAGAGGGTTGTATATCCAATTTCCAACAAACCAGATAAGCAACGGAAGTTGGACAATAAATATTCCTAATACTCAGGCTGTAAATTATAGTGCCAACAAGAATGCTTACGAAGCAGCTCTTCAAACTAAACAGACAGCTATATCTGCAGCAGAAAGCGCATTAGCAACAGCTCAGTCTACTTATGATTTAAAATTAGCTGGTTCAAGCAGTGATCAAATAAAAGCTCAGGAAGCGATAGTAGAACAAGCTCAAGCAAGTGTTCAAGCCATCAATGCTCAATTACAGAAAACTTACATCACTTCACCGATTAGTGGAACAGTTTCGGCAATACCAGTAAAATATGGAGAACTTGTAACTGCAGGTCAATCTATAATTTCCATTGTTAATAAATCGGGACTTCAAGTAAAGGCTTATATCAGTGAATCTGACTTGCCATCTATAGAGCAAGGAGCAAGTGCTAGCATAACTGAAACTGTAAAGGGGGTCGTTAATAAAATATCTCCAAGTATAGATAGTAAAACAAAAAATGTTGAAGTAGATATCATTGTTTTAGATCCAGAAACCTCAGGCTTAGTAATTGGACAAAATACTACTGTTAAAATTGATACCAAAAATCAAAATACACAAGATTCATTTTATTTGCTGCCATTGCAATCTGTTGGAATTGCTTCTGACTATTCTTATATCTATATCGTAAACAACAATGCCGAACTTGAGGAAGTAAAAGTTACAGTAGGAAAAGTGAATGGAGAAAATATAGAAGTTTTAACAGGCATAACTTCTGATATGAAGATTGTTTCAACAATCTATGAATTAAAGAATGGCCAAAAAGTAGTAGCAAAATAAAGAAATACTATGAACGATATTCAAAATAACACACAAATCAATAAAGAAGATAAAGATATTACTGATATTACTATTGAACAAAAATATTTACAGAATCTTAAGTTTGACTCAAATTTAAAAAAATCTTGGTTCAATTTTTTCGTTTCTAAATTTAGAATAGTAGTATTGATTATTCTTTTGATTACTTTTGCTGGAATTTATTGCTTTACAGTATTACCTAGAGAATCAAATCCAGAAGTCAAAATTCCTATCGCAATGATAACTACCGTTTATCCAGGAGGGTCACCATCAGATGTTGAGGAGTTTGTAACAAAAAAGATAGAAATAGGTATTTCGGGCATTAAAGGAATTGATAAAATAACTTCTAATTCTTCTAATTCATTTTCATTGGTCAAAGTCGAATTTGATACTAAGGAAGACATTGATGACTCAATTCGCAAAGTAAAAGATAAAATTACCAGTATTCAAAATAATTTACCAGATGACGCTAAGGAGCCAGTAGTTACTGAAATTTCTCTTGATGATCAGCCTATTTGGACAATGGTTATGACTGGCCCATACGATGGTTTTGTTATGAGAGAGTATGGAGAAAATATTAAAGATGAACTTGAAAAGATAACGGGTGTAAAAGAAGTAAAAATTTCTGGAGGCGATGAAAGTGAATTTGAGGTTGCCTATAATCCGGAAAAATTAATATTTTATAACCTATCAGCTGATCAGGCAAATTCTATTATCAAAGCAACAAATATTAGTATTCCTTCAGGAAATTTTGATGGTAATAAGTTTTCATATCCTATTAATACCAATGCAAAGATTTATACTATAGAAGAAATCAAAAATATTCCTATCTCTCATACAGATTCAGGAAGCATTGTTTATTTAAAAGATTTAGCAGAAATTAAAGAGGTATCTATTAAAAAAACTTCTTTGTCCAGACTTTCTACGAATAAATCACAGGCGCAAGATGCAATTACTATTTCACTAATTAAAAGAACAGGCAGTTCAATTATAAATACTGTTAATGAGGCAAAGGAAAAGGTTGATGCGCAAATAAATTCTATGCCAGCTGGCATTAAATATGATGTTACTACTGATAGCGCAAAGATAGTTAATGATGATTTTGAACAATTAACTCATGATTTTATTTTAACATTAGTTTTAGTTTTTGGAATATTATTTTTGACAGTTGGATTTAAGGAGGGGATCGTAGCAAGCTTAGCTGTTCCATTAGTATTTTTTATTGCTTTTACTTGTCTTTATTTATTGGGCATGTCGCTGAATTTCTTGTCTCTTTTTTCATTAATTCTTTCCTTGGGTCTTTTAGTTGATGATGCAATCGTTGTTGTGTCGGCAACAAAACAATATATGAGAACAGGTAAATTTACTCCCGAAGAGGCTGTTTTACTAGTATTGAATGATTATAAAATGGTTTTAACAACAACAACCCTTACTACTGTTTGGGCATTCTTGCCATTGTTATTCTGTTCAGGAATTATTGGTGAATTTATGAAATCTATTCCTGTTACTGTGTCAATTACATTAATATCTTCATTGCTTATTGCTTTAGTAATAAACCCAGCATTAATTGCATTCTTAGAAAGACTAAGAGTTACAAAAAAGATTTTCTTTATAGTCGAGGCATTAATTTTAGTTTTTGCTGGCATTTCACTTGCTTTAGGCAATCTTTGGGGCTATGGAATTGGAGCAATATTAATTATTTTAGAGCTTTTACTAATTAGATGGTATGACAGAAAGGGGTCAGCTATTTTAACCAAGAATTTTTCACTTAGCCGAGCTGAAAGAGATGATGATAATTTAATAAAGGAAAAAATCAGAAATCAAGAAAAGTCAGAAGGAAAGGGGTTTGCGAATAAGCTTATGTATGGAATTTTAAAACTAGATAGCATATTGCCATTTTATGAGAAATATCTTCGTAAAGTTTTAGTTACTCCAAAAAGCAGATTAATTACTATTCTTGGAGCATTTGGAATGCTTATAATAGCAATTTGCTTGCCAGCTTTTGGAATCGTTAAATCAGAATTTTTTCCTACTTCAGATTCAGATTATGTTTATATTAATTTTAGAGCTCCAGTCGGGCAAAAAATTGAGCAAACCGATACTGATGTCAAAAAAATAGAAGAAAAACTTATCACTTACGACGAAATTAAAAGTTTTTCAACAATTATCGGTCGTTCTAGCTCTGGCAGTTACAGTGATAAATCAAACCTTGCTTCAATTACAATAATCTTAAAAGATAAGAAAAACAGAAAAGTAAAAAACTATGATTTTGCTGATCAATTACGTAATGATTTAGCTGACATTAATGGAGGAGCTATAACCATTACAACTCCATCAGGTGGACCATCTACAGGGAGCGCTTTTGAGGCAAATATTAGGGGTGATGATTTAAATACGCTTAATACTATTACGAGCGAATTAAGTAAAAAATTATCAACAATTGATGGCGTAGTTAATGTTGATATTTCTCTTAAAGATTCTACTCCAGACTACACATTTGATTTAGACTCAGTAAAAATGAGCCAGAATAATCTTACTGCAGCATATGTTGGCTCAGCTTTGCGTATGGCTATTTCTGGAACAGATGTCAGTACTATTGTAGAAAACGGGGAAGAAATTAAAATTATTGCTAGATTTGCTAAAGATAAAATTCCTACCTTAGATGATATTCAGAATCTTCAAATACTGAATACTAAAAATCAAGCAGTATTTTTAAAAGATATTGCTACTATTAATCTGAAGCCATCAGTAGATAAAATTACTCGTGTTGATCAAAAAAGAACAGTTGTCTTAAGCGCTGATACTACCGCAAAAACAAATTCAAATTTAGTTTTAGAAAAATTTGAGAAAAAAATTGCGGATTATAAAATGCCAGAAGGCTATACTATTGATTATGGCGGACAAAATGAAGAAAATGCAGAATCTGTTGCGTCAATTATTAGAGCAATGTCCATAGCAATACTTTTAATTATTACTACTCTCGTAATACAATTCAATTCTTTTAGGAAGACCTTTATTATTTTAATAACAATACCCCTTGCATTAATTGGAGTATTCTTCGGTATGGCCATATTTAATGTTAATTTAAGTTTTCCTGGACTTATCGGTATAATGGCTTTATTTGGGATTGTGGTTAAAAATGCTATTATTCTTGTCGATAAAATTGATTTGAACATAAAGAGCGGAATTCCTTTTGATGAATCTGTTATCGACGGAGGAAAATCAAGATTAGAAGCTATTTTTATTACTTCTACATGTACTATTCTAGGAATCTTACCAATTACATTGTCAAATGAAACGTGGATGTCCTTAGGCGGAGCCATAATTTTCGGGTTATCATTATCATCACTTTTTACCCTTTTTATAATACCTACTCTTTATAAGATGTTAGTTGGAAGAGAAGAAAAATTTTAATATTCTTCAAAATAAAATTTCTTGACTCTAATTGGATAAAATGCTATAAATTGTCTATATTTAAATAAATAAAAGACTATGATTGCAGTAATAAAAACAGGTGGAAAGCAATACAAAGTTGCTCCTGGACAAAAAATCAAAATAGAAAAAATAGATAATCAGGAAGGAGAAATGGTCACTTTCGATGAAGTTTTACTTATCGGAGACGAAAAAATAATTGATATTGGAACTCCAGTCGTTGAGGGCGCCAAAGTAACTGCTAAAGTTATAAAGCAAGACAAGGGTGAAAAAATAGTTATTTTTAAATATAAGCCTAAAAAAAGATATAAAGTAAAAAAAGGACATAGGCAATTTTTTACCGAAGTAGAAATTACTGATATCAAGAACTAATCTATTAAACCAAAAAAGAGCGATCCTCGCTCTTTTTTGTTTTAAGCTTTGAGATTCTGCTTTCGCTCCATAGGCAGGCAAACAGGAATAGCAAGAGGAAAGACATTTTATGAGATTCCTTTTTTTCAAAGGAATGACAAAAGACAAAAGAATCAACCACAATAACATTAGTCTGTCATTGCGAGTCCGTAATCGGACGAAGCAATCTAATGGCATGATTATAAAATAGATTGCTTCGTCATTCGCTTTGCTCATTTCCTCGCAATGACAGTTCGATAACTTAGAAATCAATTTCGCCTTCTTTGAAGTCAAAATTTGTTTCAAGATTCCTAAAGCTTGCCTTTTGTTTGTCGAATCCGATTTCAACTCTTCCGATAGGTCCATTCCTATGCTTAGCGATGATAATATCAGCAATTCCTTTTCTAGGAGTATCTTCATGATAAGCTTCTTCTCTATAAATAAACATTACAATATCAGCATCTTGCTCCAAACTTCCAGATTCCCTCAGGTCTGATAATCGAGGAATTTTTGGCGTTCTTTGTTCAACTGCTCTTGATAATTGGGATAATGCAAGAACAGGAACATTTAATTCTCTTGCTAATATTTTTAGAGAACGTGAAATCTCTGTAACTTGCTGGACACTGCTTATCATATGGTTAGATGGTTCAATTAATTGCAAATAATCAATTACGATAAGTCCGAGGTCATGATTAGCTTGTAATCTTCTGGCCATTGCTTTCATCTGGAGTACGCCACAATTGCAGGTATCATCGATAAATATCGGAGCTTCGGAGAGTGTTCCTAGGGCTTGTTGAAGTTTTTCAAAATCATCAGTTTCATGAGAAAGCATACCTTGTCTTATCTTCCAAGAATCAATATTAGACTCGGAACTGATTAATCTATCAATTAATTGTTCTTTGGCCATCTCAAGAGAAAATAATCCAACAGCCTTTTTTTCTTTAAGGGCAATATTTTTGGCAATATCAAGAGCAAGACTACTTTTACCCATAGCTGGTCTAGCTGCCAAAATTATCAAGTCTGATTTTTGTAATCCAGAAAGCATTGCATCTAGTCCATTAAACCCAGTTGCAACACCTCGGAGCGATCCTTTTTCTTTCGATAATTTGTCAATTCTTTCAAATGCATCTTCAAGGTATGGTTTAATTGGAAGAAAAGCATTAGTCATACTTTTTTGAGTAATGCTGAATATTTTTCCTTCAGCTCTGTCGAGCAGGTGGTCTGCATCTTGTTCTTCTTCATATCCCATCAAAGCAATATCTTGTCCTGCGCCAATAAGATCTCGCAAAACTCTTTTCTTTTGTACGATTTTTCCATACGAAAGTACATGACTAGCAGTAGGTACGCAATTGATAAGTTCAGTTAAATAGGCAATTCCTCCTATCCTTTCTAAATTATTCTGTTCTTTTAGCTTTGAAGATACAGATATCAGGTCAATCGGTTCGCCTTTGGTAAATAAATCAGTGATGGCTTTATATATTTCAGAGTGCCCTGGTTTATAAAAATCTTCAGTATGCAAAATATCAGCCACTTTTATAATGGCGTCTTTATCAAGCATTAATGAGCCTAGTAAACTCTTTTCTGCTTCTGTATCCTGCGGAGGAAGTCGTACTTGTGAAGATTTATTAGACATTGCCTATAATATAGCAAGCTAAAAATTATAAGTCAATTTTTATAAATGATGTCAAATAATAATATTTCAAACGCTTTTATTTTCCTAAAAATGTGATAGTATATAGCTTATAATCCGTTTATGTACATAGAGTTATGGAAAATTTAGAAAAGATAGTATCGTTCTGTAAAAGAAAAGGTTTTATATTCCAATCGTCTGATATTTATGGTGGATTTGGAGGATTTTATGATTACGGCCCCTTAGGAGTAGAACTAAAAAATAACATCAAAAAATCTTGGTGGAACTATACTGTTTATCAAAGGACAAATGTTGTTGGATTAGATAGTGCTATTATTATGAATCCAAAAATCTGGGAAGCTTCTGGTCATACCAAGACTTTTTCTGATCCATTGGCTGAATGCAGAGAATGCCACAAAAGATTCCGTACAGATCATTTGATAAAAGAACAGAATTGCGATGAAGCAAAACTCAAGTGTCCTAATTGCAAAGGTTCATTTATGCCTTCACGGCAGTTTAATCTTATGCTCAAGACATTTATTGGTCCAGTAGAAGACGAAGCTAGTGTTGCTTATTTAAGACCAGAAACTGCTCAAGCAATTTTTGTTAATTATCGTAATATTTTAGATACTCAAAGGGTAAAACCTCCTTTCGGTATTGCCCAGATAGGAAAAGGATTCCGAAATGAAATAACTCCAGGAAATTTTATTTTTAGGACAAGAGAATTCGAACAAATGGAATTAGAATTTTTTGTAAAACCTGGAGAAGATGAAAAATTCTTTGAATATTGGGTAAATGAAAGGATGCGCTGGTATACTGAAGTACTTGGAATAAAGAAAGAGAATCTTCGCATTGCCTATCAAGCCAAAGAAGATTTGGCTCATTATGCAAAAGCCTGTGGAGATATAGAATATAAATTTCCAATTGGCTGGTCAGAGATAGAAGGCATTGCCAATAGGTATGATTTTGATTTGACCCAGCATGAAAAATATTCAGGAGCAGATTTGAAATATTTTGAAGCAGAAACAGGCGAATCATATCTGCCTTACGTAATAGAACCTTCCTGCGGTGTTGATAGGGTTGCTCTTGCGCTTCTTTGCGAGGCTTATAGTGAAGTCGAAGGAGGCAGGACTACTACGACCGAATCAGCAAAAGAAGTTGAAACGGTTTTGGGTTTAGATAAAAAGCTTTCTCCAGTGAAAATAGCAATTTTGCCTTTAGTGAAAAACAAAGAGGTTATTACCGGAAAAGCAAAAGAAGTTTATAATCTTTTATCTCCCCATTTTTATTGTGAATATGATGAAGCAGGAACTATCGGCCGCAGGTATAGGAGACAAGACGAAATAGGAACTCCATATTGCATTACTATCGACTTTGATACGGTTGAAAAAGATAATTCTGTCACAGTGAGAGATAGGGATACAATGGTTCAAGAAAGAATGGAAATCAGTAAATTAGTTATGTATTTTTATAAACAATTTAATAACTTATGAACTTTAATATTCCTTATCGTTTTCAATTATTTCTGCCAATCATAATTTGGGCAATAATTTGTTTTGTTTTTAATATTGCTACTGTTTTAAATATTGCTAATTTTGAGCTAGAAACACAAAATATTTTCTTGATTATTTCTTTTAGTTATCTTTTGCTTATAATATTTGGTATAACTGCAAAAAATATACCTATTTTTCCATTTTCATTAAATGAAATAAAAATCCTAAATAAAAATATCAAAGACAATAAGCTTATTCCTAATATCAACACGAATGAGGTATCAGAAACGCTTGCGGTTCTTTCTAACTATTCAAAAATATATTTAGCAGAGGCTTTTTATTTTGGAATCGGATATTTAATTCTGATCTGCGTTTGGCAGTCAATTTTTTTCAATAGTTACTTCGATATATTTATTACTTTTATAACAGGAATTGTTGCTATTTCACTATTGATAGGATTTACCTTATTCTGGTTTCAATTCCAATCTTTTAATGTCATTAAGGAATGCCGCGATTTTTTACTTTCAAAAGGCTTATGTTCAATTGAGACATATTTTTCTAGCATAAGGGCAAAATTTTTCTTTTTAATCTTCTTTTTCGTTGATACGTTATTATTATATTTCTTATCACTTCTCAGTGGAGGCAATGATGGCATTATTATCTTTCTTTCTGGGCTTGTGATGATTATTTTTGTCACTTCCATTATGTTTTTCTATTTGAATAAGTCCTATAATGAATTCTTTGATTTGGCAAAAATAGTTTCAGAAGAAGATTTATCTATTTTTTCGACAGGAAGTCTTGATAAAGAATTTGTAGATCTGTCGAAAAATCTGAATGAAATATCAACTAGGCTTTATTCTTCAAAACAAGAAGCGGTAGAATCTAAAAAGGAAATGGAAAAAAGAGTAGAAGAACTTGAAAGGTTTTTTGACCTTACAGTCAGCCGAGAAGAAAAAATGATAGAATTGAAAAAAGAAAATGAGAGTTTAAAGAAAAAATCAAACAAATAAAATTTGATGTACAAAAAAACAATACTTAAAAATGGACTTCGCATAATCACAATAAATCAAAAAGAAACTCAAGCAGCAGCAGTTTTTGTATTGGTCAAGACAGGGTCTAAATATGAGACAAAAAATATTTCAGGAATCTCTCATTTTTTAGAACATATGTATTTCAAGGGTACGAGAAAAATGAAGAATTTACAGGAAGTTGCTGAAAAATTAGATAGAATCGGAGGAAGTTATAATGCTTTTACGGGCGAAGAATGCACAGGATATTATGCAAAAGTTGATTCAAGTCATTTTGATATTGCATTAGAGTGGGTTGCCGATATCTTCCTTAATTCTAAAATTCCGGCAAATGAAATGGAAAAGGAAAGAGGTGTGATAATAGAAGAATTGAATATGTATAAAGAAAATCCGATAATGCATATCAATCAGATATGGAAAGAGGTTTTATACGGAGACCAGCCAGCTGGATGGGATATTGGAGGGACAAAAGAAAGTGTATTAAATATTACCAGATCCCAAATTCTGAAATATATCGAAGATGCATACAAGCCAAACAATACCGTTATCTGTGTTGCTGGAAATTTTAATGAAGAAGAAACAATTGAAAAAATTAATAAGTATTTTTCAATTATGAAAAAAGGAAAGATAATTAATAAATTACCAGTAATTGAAAATCAAACGAAACCTCAAATAAAAATTTGTTTTAAAAAAATCAAGCAGGCAAATATAATTCTTGGATTAAGAACATACAATATGTTTGATGATCGCCGTTATGTTTTGAATATTATTTCTGCTTTTTTAGGAGGAATGATGAGCTCTAGATTATATGGGCAGGTTGTTGATAAAATGGGAGCTGCATATTATATTTATACAAGTAGTGATAATGACAGCGATACAGGTTATTTAGCAGTTTTTTCTGGCGTCGAAAATGGAAAATTGTTTTTAGTAATCGAAACTATACTAAAAGAATTTAGAAAGTTAAAAAAACAAAAAGTTTCTGAAGAAGAACTTCGAAAAGCCAAGGATTATATAAAAGGAAAAATGGTATTAGGGCTTGAAAGCTCTGATTCTAAAGCTTCATATTATGGAATGCAAGAATTAATGACTGATAAAATATATTCTTCAGAACAAATTTTTAAAAAAATAGAATCAATAACAGCTAAGGATATTATGGAAGTTGCTAATGATATATTCAAGGACGAAAAACTAAACTTAGCTATTTTAGGGCCATACAAAAGCAAAGATGATTTTAGAAAGATATTAAAAATATAATTATATGGCAATAAAAACTGAATCAAAAAAAAATATTAATAATATTAGAATCGATTTTACTTGGTGGGGAATCCTTCGAGTTGTTTTGGTGCTAATCGGCGTTTATACTATTTATATTGTACACGACAGCCTTATGATGATTATCTTGGGGTTAGTGATTTCAGTCTTACTAAATCCGTTTATCGACTTTTTTGAAAAAAAGAAAATACACAGATCTGTCGCGACAATTATTGTTTATTTACTTGCAGTTGCACTGATTTCTTTATTTATTTTTCTTACTATTCCTCCAATTCTGAATGAATTACTTTCTTTTTCGAATAATTTTTCTAATTATTTTAATAATATAAAGCCTTTGCTTGAGATATACTCATCAAGCTTTTTTAATAACCCATCATTGCTTTCAAGCGGTCTTCAGGAAAATTCTCTAAAACTGGTATCAGAATTATGGACAATTGCATCAATGATTGCCAATGGGATATTTTCTGTAGTAACTATTTTCACATTTGCTTTTTTCTTTTCTATCGAAGAAAAAGAAATAACTGACTTTATAAAATTATTTTCACCGAAGAAGCTAGAAAATGACATTATTAAAAGCTGGAATAAGAGTAGAGCAATGGTTTCATATTGGTTCGGCGCAAGATTATTATCTTCAGCTGCTGTAGCAATTATGTGTTTTGTTGGATGTTTAATGCTACATCTTAAATTTACTGTTTCGTTATCTCTTCTTGCAGGTCTCTTGAATATTGTTCCGGTTGCAGGTCCAATTTTTTCAGGTGTTTTATTCGCAGGCGTTGGAGCTTTGGATTCATGGACAACTGCTATTTTAGCCGTAATTATGCTGACAGTGGCTCAGCAGATTGAAAACAATTTATTGACTCCTTTAATTACAAAAAAATTGATTGGCCTTCCAAATTTCTTAATTTTAGCCTCCATTTTAATTGGAGGGCAAATTGCAGGAGTAATTGGAATGTTTTTAGCAATACCAGCTGGCGGAATTTTATATGAAACAGCAAAGAATTATATTTTAGCAAAAAAGAATAGAAAAGATGAAGATGAATAATAGGATAACTTCTAAACTAAAATGAAGAAAATTTTTATTACCACAGCAATCGACTATGTTAATGGATTGCCGCATATCGGGCATGCACTTGAAAAGATTCAAGCAGATGTTCTTGCGCGCAGACATCGCAAGCTTGGCGATAGTGTCTATTTTATTTCTGGAACTGATGAGAATAGTCTTAAAAATGTCCAGAGCGCTGAAAAAGCCGGAATGGAAGTAAAAGAATATGTCGATGAGAATTATCACAAGTTTGCTGATATGAAACAAGCTCTTGAACTGACTTATGATGATTTTATCCGTACAACTGAAGAAAGGCATATTATTGGAGCTCAAAAATTATGGCAAGCTTGCAATAAGGATATCTACAAGAAAAACTATGGCGGTCTTTATTGTGTTGGTTGTGAAGAATTTTACAAAGAAGAGGATTTGATTGATGGACTTTGCCCCGAACATAAAAAAGCGCCAGAATATATAGAAGAAGAAAATTACTTTTTTAAACTTTCTAATTACAGTGAAAAAATAAAAGAAGCAATAGAAAAAGATGAAATTAAAATCGTTCCAACAGCTCGAAAAAATGAAATCCTAAGTTTTATAAGTTTAGGATTGCAAGATTTTTGTATTTCAAGATCCTGTGAGAGGGCAAAAGGTTGGGGAATTGACGTTCCTGCCGACCCTAGTCAAAAAATTTGGGTATGGTTTGATGCACTCTCTAATTATATTACAGCGTTAGGATATGGAGCAAAAAACACAGAGAAATTTGAAGAATTTTGGCTTGCTGATAATGCTCGAAGGGTTCATGTAATCGGAAAAGGGATTACCAGATTTCATGCTATTTATTGGCCAGCAATGCTTATGTCCGCTGGATTGCCTTTGCCAAAACTTATTTTTAGTCATGGATATATTACTGTTGATGGTCAAAAGATTTCTAAAAGTATTGGCAATGTCATTAATCCCTTTGAATTGAGTCGAAAATATGGACCAGAAGCAGTAAGATATTTTTTACTGGCAGAAATTCCGGCTTTGGGCGATGGAGATTTTTCCTATGAAAAACTAGAAAAAAGATATAATTCCGATTTAGCTAAAGGATTGGGAAATTTATTTGCTCGGACTCTTGCTATGGTTGAAAAAGCTGGCTTTAAGGATTTTAAAATAATACCTAATGAATTTACAATAAAAGAGATTGAAAATATCAAGAAGCAATACGATGATAAATTTTATATTTTTAACGAAACCTTAAAAACCATTTGGGAATTGGTATCGTCATGCGATAAGTATATTGAGGAAGAAAAACCTTGGACTATTACAGATGAAGAAAAAAAGAAAGAAGTGTTTTCTAATTTGCTTTATTCGCTTAAAAATATATCCGAGTTCATAGACCCATTCTTGCCAGCAACGGCAGAAAAGATGAGACAGGGATTAGGAGAAGATAATGAAGTTTTTAATGTCAAGAAAGGCGAACCACTATTTCCAGTAATTACAGTTGATTAGATTGCTTCGTCGCTCCGCTCCTCGCAATGACAATCATAATTAGTACCAACCTGTCAAAAGAAATAAAGCCTCCTTTTGTCATTGCGAGTTCGCCGTTTGGCGAGCGAAGCAATCTAATAATTTTTAATATGAAAAATTATTATATTTATATAATAACAAATTATAATAATACAGTTTTATATACAGGGGTTACTAATGACCTAGAAAGAAGAATTCAAGAACATAAAAATAAAATTATTCCTGGATTTAGCAATAAGTATAATTTGAATAAAATTGTTTATTATGAACAATTTAGTGATATTGAAAATGCAATATCAAGAGAAAAACAGATTAAAGGAGGCTCAAGAGGGAAGAAAATAGGTTTAATTAATAATATGAATCCAAAGTGGGAAGACTTAAGTATAGCTGAATAGATTGCTTCGTCGCTCCGCTCCTCGCAATGACACCAATCTGTTCTTCGTCGCTCCGCTCCTCGCAATGACACCAATCTGTTCTTCGTCGCTCCGCTCCTCGCAATGACACCAATCTGTTCTTCGTCGCTCCGCTCCTCGCAATGACACAACCAATACAACCATATGTATATCGATTCTCATGCCCATCTTAATGTTTCAGAATTTGATAAAACTAGGAATGAATTAATTCCTAGTCTTTTATCGTCTGATACTTGGATAATTAATGTCGGAGTTAATTATTTTTCTTCCAAAAAAGCTGTTCATATTGCTGAAAAATATCCTTCAGGAGTTTTTGCTGCTATCGGATTGCATCCTTCCAATATAAAATCTGATTTTACAGTTAAAAAATATGGCAGTGACGGTCAAGAGGAAAATAAACTAGAAGAAAAATTTGATTACAATGAATACAAAGAATTAGCGAAATCCTCAAAAGTTATCGCCGTTGGTGAAATAGGTCTTGATTATTGGACTCGTCCCAAAGGAGAAGAAAAAAAGAAAGAATTTAAAGCAAGACAAATTAAATTTTTTAATCAACAATTGGATTTAGCTAAAGAATTAAATCTTCCAGTTATAATTCATTCACGGTCATCTTTTGATGATACTTTTGATGTGGTAAAAACTAGAAAGTCACAAGGCGTGTTACATTGCTTTATTGGGAACGAACAAGATGCAGATAGATTTTTAGATTTAGGGTATTATATCGGATTAAACGGAGTAATATTTAAGGCAAGAATGGACGAATTTATAAAATGGGTGCCATTAGATAGAATATTACTAGAAACTGATTGTCCATATCTGACTCCTCCAGGATTTGAAAACGAAGTTAATAATCCTTTTAGCCTAGAAATAATTGCAAATAAAATTGCGAAAATAAAAGGCATCGCGATTGAAGAAATTAAAGAAAAAACAGCAAAAAATACAAGAGAATTATTTAAAATCTAAATAAATATGGAAAAAACAAAAATAAAGACAAATTGGGATTTGTCACCATTGTTTAGTAGAGATAATGATGAAAACATTACACTCGAGAGAGAAAGAGTAGCGAAAGCTACTGAAAAATTTATTAATAAGTGGCGAGATAGAACTGACTATTTAGAAAATGCATTATTATTAAAAGAAGCACTGGATGATTATGAAAGCTGGAATAGATTTTTTGGCTCAAATTGTAAAGAGATTTATTATTTCAATTGCCGAAGTTCTCAAGATCAGACTAATACTAATGTAAGGGCAAAAAGTAATCAAGCAAATGATAATGCTTTAAAAATCCAGAATGATATGGAGTTTTTTTATCTTAGTCTTGGTAAAATAACTCCTGAGAATCAGCAAAAATTCTTAGAGAATAAAAACCTTAATGATTATAATTATTTTTTAGAAAAAATATTTAACCAAGCGCGATACTTCTTAAGCGAAAAAGAAGAAAGAATAATGAATCTTAAAAGCATTACTTCCTACGAAAATTGGGCGATAATGACTTCGACTTTTTTATCTAAAGAAGAAAGAATGGTTTTGGATGAATCAAAGAAAGAAACTATAAAGAGTTTTGAAGAAATAATGACGCTTATTTCCAGCAAAGATAATGAAGTGAGAGATGTTGCTGTAAAAGCATTGAATGAAATATTAGAAAAACATTCGGATGTCGCCGAACAGGAAATAAATTCAATCCTTCAGGATAAAAAAATAAATGATGAATTGCGCGGTTTTGAAAGGCCTGATACTGCCAGGCACGCAAGTGATGGAATAGAAAGTAACATAGTGGATGTATTAATTGAATCTGTCCAAAAAAGGTATGATATTTCTGCAAAAGTTTACGAATTAAAAGCAAAATTATTCAAAGTTCCAAAACTTGAATATCACGAAAGAAATGTTGATTTTGGGGAAATAAATAAAAAATATAATTATGAAGATTCTATAAGATTAATTTCAAAAGTTTTTAAGAATCTTGATATTGAGTTTTTTAATATTTTAGATTCTTTTATCCAGAATGGACAAATAGATGTTTTTCCAAAAAAAGGAAAAAGAGGCGGTGCATATTGTGCGCACGGCCTATTAGACCAGCCAACTTACATATTACTTAACCACACAGATGAATTAAACGATGTATTGACCATTGCACATGAAGTAGGGCATGGAATAAATAATGAACTTATGAGGCGCAAGCAAAACTCTTTAAATTTTGACAGTTCTCTTGCGATTGCTGAAGTCGCTAGCACTTTTATGGAAAATTTTGTTTTGGAAGAAATATTAAAAGAGGCTAATAATGAATTGCGGTTAGCTATCTTAATGCATCGATTATCAGGAGATGTTTCTACTATTCAAAGACAGGTTGCTTGTTATAATTTTGAGAAAGATATTCATTCTGAATTCAGACAAAAAGGATATTTATCAAAAGAAGAAATTGGAAGGATCTTTCAAAAAAATATGAAAGCATACATGGGTGATTTTGTTGAACAATCCAGAGGTTCAGAAAATTGGTGGATATATTGGAGTCATATCAGGTCTCCATTTTATGTTTATTCATATGCAAGCGGACTTTTAATTGCGCAAACACTGCAAGGAATAGTTAAAAAAGATAAATCAGCCATAAGTAAAGTAAAAGAAATTTTATCAGCAGGCGAATCTGATAGTCCAAAGAATATTTTCGCAAAGGCTCAAATAGATATTACCAAAAAAGAATTTTGGCTTGAAGGATTGAAGGAAATGGAAAGTTTATTAAATGAGGCAGAAGCATTAGCCAAAAAACTGAACAAAATATAATATTTTAACTAAATATCCAATGCTTGAGCTTGTGTCTTAGGCATTTTTATTTTTATTAGATTTGTAATATAATCAATATGGTTGTAAGTTTATTTAATTAATAAAATACGTATAATGAAAAAAGATTATTCTATTATCGTCGGAGGGGCTGCTGGCCAAGGGTCCAGAAAAGCCGGATTGATTATTTCCAAGATATTTAAAAAACTAGGGTTTTTTGTTTATATTTATGATGATTATCAATCATTAATCAAGGGAGGGCATAATTTTTCACAGATCAGGATTTCAGATGAGTTTATTGCAGGAAAGAAAGAAAAAATCGATTTATTGATTGCTTTTGATAAAAAAACAATTGATATGCACGAAGAATCTCTTAACACAAAAGGAGTTTTAATTTTTAATAAGAATAAAACGCCTAACGAAAAAGGAATTGGCATTGAAGCAGATACGATTGTAAAGCATTTTCAAGGCAAACCTATTATGGCAAATACAGCAATGATCGGAGGGTTTTTAAAAGTTGCTGGCGTTGATTGGCTAGTTGCAAAAACAGTTTTAGAAAAAGAATTTGGCGGTAAAGACAATGTTAATATGAAGATAGCTAAAGAGGCTTATGACAGCGCCAAGGGATTGATAAAGATTGAACCAAACAAAAAAACAAAAAATTCAGAATACTTAATGACTGGAAATGAAGCATCGGCTCTTGGCGCAGCAAAAGCAGGACTCGATATTTATTATGCTTATCCAATGACACCCGCCAGCGGTATTCTTCATTATTTTTCTGATCATGAAAAAGAGCTTGGAGTTATGGCATTACAGCTCGAGAATGAAATCGCAGTTGCAAACGAAGCCGTTGGATCTGCTTATAGCGGGAAAAGAACTATGGTTGCAAGTTCTAGCGGGGGATTTGCTTTAATGTCAGAAGTAATAAGTTTTACTGCAATGGCCGAAATGCCAGTTGTGTTTGTTAATAGCCAGAGAATGGGGCCAGCCACAGGAGTGCCAACATATAGCGGACAGTCTGATTTGCTTTTTTCTATTAATCCCGGACCAGGAGATTTTGAAAAATTTGTAGCAGCACCAGCTAATAGTGAAGAAGCTGCTATTTGGTCAGGAAAATTATTAAACTTATCATGGCAATATCAAACACCATCAATTTTACTTTTAGATAAAGAACTTTCCGAAGGAACTTTTTCTGTCAGTAAAAATATTTTCAAAAATATTAAAAAAGATAAAGAACTTTTATGGGATAAAAAAGGAAAATATGATAGGTATAAGATTACGAAAGATGGCATTTCTCCATTAGCATATCCTGGAACTAAAAACGCGATTATTAAAGCAAGCAGTTATGAGCATGATGAAAGCGGTCTTACTGTTGAAGAAAACGAAGGGATAATCACTGCGATGCAAGAAAAAAGAATGAGAAAATTTGAAGCAATGAAAAAAGCTATTGATAATATAGACGCAGTTAAAGTTTATGGTAACAAGAAATCAAAAATAGCAGTTATTTCTTGGGGATTTACATCAGGCGCCACTCGAGAAGTTTCAGAAAAACTTGGATTGAAATTTATTCAACCAATTGTCATGTCTCCATTTCCAGTTAGACAAATGAATAAAGCTTTGCAAGGAATAGAAAAAATAGTGTTAGTTGAAAATAATGCTCTAGGACAATTAGGCACCGTGATGGCAAGCTATGGGATTTATGCGGATAAGAAAATTCTTAAATATACTTCAAGACCATTCAGTATTGAAGAACTTGAAAATAGAATATTAAAAGCAATAAAAGCATAAATTTTGTCATTGCGAGGAGGGCGAAGCACGACGAAGCAATCTAATAATTTTTAATATGAAAAATTATTATATTTATATAATAACGAATTATAATAATACAGTTTTATATACAGGAGTTACTAATAATCTAAAAAGAAGAATTCAAGAGCATAAAAATAAAATCATTCTTGGATTTAGTAGTAAGTATAATTTGAATAAAATTGTTTATTATGAACAGTTTAGCGATATTGAAGATGCAATATCAAGAGAAAAACAGATCAAGGGAGGTTCAAGAGAGAAGAAGATAATTTTAATTAATAATATGAATCCAGAATGGAAGGATTTGAGCGCAGAGAAATAGATTGCTTCGTCATTCACTTCGTTCATTTCTCGCAATGACAATCTGTATGATAAATTAGCGAAATATAAATATTAAAAATATGGAATCAAAAAAAACAAATATAAATCTAGAAACAACATGTCCTAATACTTGGTGTCCTGGATGCGGAGATTTTGGAATATTAATGGCTTTTAAACAAGCTGTAACAGCAATGATTGAGGCGGGAACGCCAAAAGAAAATATTGTTGTAGTCGGAGATATCGGCTGTAGTTCAAAAATAGCGGATTATCTCAATTTGAATAGTTTTATCGGGCTTCATGGCCGTTCAATTTCACTAGCAGAAGGTATTAAAATGGGAAATTCAAATTTGAAAGTGTTCGTTTTTCTAGGCGATGGTGGTTGTTTAGATGAAGGTATTTCGCACCTAATTCATGCTGCCAAAAGAAATTCTAATATTACTGTTATTATGCACAATAACAGGCTTTTTGCCCTAACAACAGGACAATTTACTGCCGTTACGCCAAAGGGACTTAAAACAAGATCAACTCCAGAAGGTAGTATTGAAGAACCTTTAAATCCTTTGGAGCTTTTAATTGCAAGCAATGCATCTTTTGTCGCAAGAGGATATTCCTCACGAATTGAAGATGTTAAAAATCTTATTTTAGAAGCTGATAAAAATAAAGGGTTTTCTTTTATTGAAGTTTTACAGCCATGTGTTTCTTTTTACAATACTATTGAGTTTTATAACGAAAGAGTCTATTATGGGCAAAACCCAAATTTAGAGTCGAAAGAATCAGCTTTAAAACTAGCTCGGGAATGGAATTACAATGGAGAAGGCAGAATTCCTTTGGGAGTTATTTATAAGATAGAAAGAGCAGTATATGAACTGGAAGAAGCTTCACTATTGCCCAAAGTTAGAAATTTTGAAAAATGTTTACAAACCCATTTGTAAAAAAGAATAAAAAGAAAAATATTGTATGTATCGGAGGAGGTAATGCTATGCCAAAAGCACTTCTTTCAGAACTTAAAAAGTATCAAATCAATATCACTGTTATTTCTTCAGTCTTAGATTCTGGAGGATCTTCAGGAAATATAAGAAAAGAATATAAAATGATTGCCTTGGGAGATATTCGTAGAGCTTTTCTCGAATTGTCAGATTTTAATCCTGTCATTAGAGAAGTTTTGGGATATAGATTCAAAGAGGGTAATTTTAAAGGACATAGCTTGGGAAATCTTTTCTTATTAGGGATGTTCTTGAATCTTGATAGAAGTTATAACGAAATGTTTATAAAGCTAAATAGCTTGCTAAAAGAAGGATATAAAGTTTATCCTTCAACTACTTTTTCTACTTCCGAACTAATAGCAAAGCTTGAAGATGGTAACGAAATAATCGGAGAAACGAATATAGACATTCCTAAGCATGATCCGAAAACAAAGATAGAAGAAGTATATATCAAGCCAAAAGCTAGGATATGTCCGCATGCGCAAATCGCTCTTGAAGAAGCTGACGCAATTATTATTGGACCAGGCGATTTATATTCTTCATTAATACAAGTTTTGCTTGTCGATGGATTTAGTCAAGCTATTAAAAAAACCAAAGCAAAAAAAATTTACATTTGTAATATAATGACAAAAAATGGAGAATCCAATGGATTTTCAGTCAATGATTTTACCAAAGAAATAGAAAAATATTTAAAGACAGATGTCGATGCGGTTATTTATAATAAAAAAAATATTCCAAAAGAAAAATATTCAGAATTTAAAAAGAAGCATTCAGAATTATTATCTTTAGTTTCAATCAACAATGATTTAAATGCTAAAAAATTTATTGGTAAAAATTTAATCTTAGCTGAAAATAATCCAATCCATAATTCGGAAACATTAGTAAAAACAATAATGGAATTAATCTAAACATATGCAAGCTATAATTTTAACTGCCGGAAATGGAATTAGGTTTATGCCTCTTTCGTTCACAAGGCCAAAACCATTATTTTCCATTTTTAATCAGTCCATCTTAGAGCACAATCTCAATCAGCTTGTTGGAATAGTTGATGAAGTATTTTTTGTTGTTAATTATAAGGCTGAAATGATTAAGGACTTTTTTGGGCAAGAATATAAAGGAATAAAAATAAATTACGTTTTCCAAGAAAAAATAGAAGGAACTGGCTCTGCTGCCGAACTTTGCAAAACAGGACTAAGGGATCGATTTTTAATCCTTTATGGAGATGATTTTTATTTTAAGAAAGATATAGAAAACCTACTTGAAAAATTTCCTTCAATTTTAGTGCAAGAACATGAGAATCCTTCATCTTTTGGAGTTATAGTAACGGATGGCGAATTAGTAAAAGAGATTATGGAAAAACCAGAGAATCCAGCCTCAAATTTAGTAAACACTGGATTATATTATTTACCAAAAGATATCTTTGTTCAAAAAATAGAAAAATCTCCTCGTGGAGAATATGAATTTACGGATTATTTGAAAAAATTAATCAATAAGGAAAGCGTCTATTTTGTAATTGCCGAAAATTGGTTTCCATCATCTTATCCTTGGGATGTTTTTAACGCATTCGAGAAACTCTTTATTGAGGCGAAAGAAAGAGAATCTTCAAAAAACTATACCATGGAAGGTAATGTTACTCTTAAAGGAGATGTTATTATTGGAGAAAATGTACTAATAAAAAGCGGTGCTTATATTGAAGGACCAGTATATATTGGAAACGATTGTGTTATTGGTCCAAATTGCTACATCCGTAGTCATAGCGCTTTAGAATCTGGAGTTAAAATTGGACAAGCAGTAGAAATAAATCGTTCAATCATTGGAAAAAATTCTAAAATACAGCATCTATCGTATATCGGGGACTCAATTGTCGGGGAAAATTGTAATATCGGAGCAGGAACCATCACAGCGAATCTTAGACATGACGGAGAAAATGTAAAAACAAAAATAAAAGATAAGATGGTAGATACTGGGAGAAGAAAATTTGGAACAATCATCGGAGATAATGCAAAGATAGGAATTTCTACAATTATTTATCCAGGAAGAAAAATTTGGTCAGGTAAAAATACTTTACCAGGAGAAAAAGTGGAAAAAGATATAGAAGAGTAGAGAGCTTAAGGACTCTTTTTAGCATAAAAAAAACAGGTCTAATGACCCAATAGGGAATTGATAACAATCTGCATATGCGGATTGTTTTCTATTTCATTTTCAATTCTGCACATTGCCATGAATAGAATTATATACAATTTTCCCAATTCGTCCTTGCTTTGACAGGCATTAATTCGTGTCTTGACATCATTCCATAATCGCAAAGGTTCTCCGAAATATGCAATTCTTTCTGGTACACCATTGATTTTTAGCATTCCAGTCAAAGCTATGTCTTTTGCAACATAGAACATATACTTTTTACTAGCAGCAAGAGCCATAAATCTCGCTAATAATTTGCGAGTCGCGCGCTCTTTTTTAATTATCCTTATGTCATCAAGGGTAAATTTTTGGGTCAAATTTCTAATATCTTCATCAGTTAAAACTTCTGTCATAATGTTCTCCGAATGAGCTAAATAAAAACTATAATAAATATATTATATTGTCAATATTTTCGACCTTGAGAGATCGGATTTCTCCATTTTCGCCGAGGTCCGACCTCACCAAAAAATATATGTCGAAGTGGGAATTCTTTTTTAGTTTTTACTAAAACTAAAAAAGCTTGGTTCGGCTTCAGCCAAGCCTTCTTTCAATTCCCAACAAACCTATACCGAAGGTGGGAATTCTTTCGTAATTTTTTAATAAAAATTACTCCTTGTTATTAAATTTTGGTAAATTTAATAAAAGCCCGCTTCAAAGCTCGGTCAGCTTCTCGGCCTTAATTTGATTACAAATTAAGTTTGCTTTTTCACCAGTCGTGAAAAAGCTTCAATTCCCACCTTGCGGAAATATGTGCAACAAAAAATACTACCCTTCTAGGGTATCATTTTGTTGCATGTGCCGAAGGTGGGAATTGAACCCACACGGGGTTGCCCCCATAGCATTTTGAGTGCTACGCGTCTGCCGATTCCGCCACTTCGGCTCGATACTATGAATAATATTTACCACACATTTTTTGATTTGTAAAATATTTTTACCTATGATAAAATTACATCAGATTGTAGGAAATTAAAATTAATGCTAAATCAAAAAATTAATGAGCAGGGAAAATAAAAAAATAGGAATAGCCAAACTATCCGACAAAAAAGGAAAATTAAAGATTTTAGCATTGGATCATGAGGATACTTTTAGAAATTCGATAATTGAAAAATCTGGAGTAAAAGAAGTAACCAATGCGGATTTTTTTAAAACAAAAAAATTGATAATCAGCATCCTTTGCAAAGAAATAAGTGGTATATTGTTAGATCCTGATGCTTACATAAAACTTAAAAAAAGCATACCCGATGATTTGGGAGTGTTGTTGAAACTTGAAGGTGGCTATAGTTTAAATAAAGAAGTAGAAAGGGTGACAAAGTTCAACTCAAAATGGCCAATCGACAAAATATCTAAAACTGGGGCAGTGGGCGTAAAGTTTATGGTATATTACCATCCCGATGCATCAGAAGAAACTAAGGAAAAACAAAGAAAAATTGCACGAGAGGCAGGCGAACTATGCGAAAAATATAATTTACTTTATGTGTTAGAGCCTATGGGGTATGTTTTGTGCGATAAAAATCTTGAAAAGTCAAAAGTTGATTTGATAAGGGCGAAAGAAAAATTACATGTAGTTTTTGAGTCGGTTTTGGAATTTTCCAAGCCTGAATACAAGGCGGATATTTTAAAAATAGAATTTCCTGCCAAACTAGGATATACCGACCTATATAACGATGGTGCTTTTGGTAGCACAAAAGAAGGATATTTTTATACAGTTGAAGAAATTAGAAGATGTTGCAGAAAAATCGACAGTATTGCAAAATGTCCATGGATAATTATGAGCAGCGGTGCTTCAAATTCGGAATTTGCAGAATATGTTCGTTTGGCCGGTAATGCCGGAGCAAGTGGCTATCTTGGAGGACAAGGAATATGGAAAAGCTCTCTTTCAAATTTTCCTAATTATAAATCAATGAAAAAATCCTTAGAAACAGAAGGCATAAGAAATATAAGAAGGGTTAATGATATTTTAGATAACGAAACATCTCAAAATTCTCTTTTAACGGGAAGATATAGAAATATAAAATATAAAAGTGATTTAAGCGATTCATTAAAAAATATTTTGCCCGAAGATTGGCTTGATTCGTTGTTGGGCAAGACTGATAAGTATCTTGGTTTTACAGAAACAATTCCTGCTACGGTTTCTTTGGCATTTTTAGATAAAAAAATTATTAAAATTGGTGAACCAAACAAGAATAATTCTTCTTTTTTGGAAATATTAAAAAAGAAACTTCCAAAAAATAAGAAGCTCGTTCTGGCAACCGTTTTTGAACCTGATGTCAGCGAATCGGAAAAAATTATCAGTCTTCTTAAAAAGCAAAATATCAAGTTTGTTGTTTTTGGATCGTTGCATCCAGATATTAAATTAAAGGGTAAATTAAAATCAAAACTAGAAAAAGAAGATATAAATGTATATGTGGCAGGATGCGAAGATATAGTATCGCAGGAAGATAGGAGGTTTTGGGTGTGGGCCAGCAAAAAAAGACCATATATAAATTTAAAAATATCATTAACTTCAGATGGTGCCGCAGTAATCAATAGCGGAGAACCAACTAGGCTTGCGGGTTATTTGTCTAATGCTCGTATCCATACATTAAGAGGTCAATATGATGCCTTATTAATAGGAGCTAATACTGTTATGAATGATAATCCCAAAATGACTTATAGAGGTAATCATCATTACAAAAATCCTAAAAAAATAGTATTATCTTCAACTAAACTAGATAAAAAATTAGAAATTTTCAAAGGAGAAAATCCTCTTTTGTGTTCTGGAGATTTGAATAAATTAGTCAAAGACTGGGCATCGAAAAATATAACTAGCGTTTTAGTCGAAGGGGGGGTGGAAGTTTTCAGAGAATTTATAGATCACAATCTTGTCGATGAAATATCAATAGTTTGGACAAAAAAAAGTAGCGGCAAAAACCCAATTTATCTTGAGAGAAGATTACCATCCGGTAATTTGGAAATAGTGGGTAATGATATTTGGGAAATAGTAAAATGGAATATTGTGCAATTACATAATGTTAAAAACAAATAAAAAAATAGATTATATTGATTTTGCATATAGTATTTATGCAGATGAATATAATAAATATGGAAAAGAAGAAATATTAGCAGCAAAAAATACACTTAAATCGGGCAGATTGTTTTTTCCTATTGGACACGAGGTGTTTGATTTAGAAAAGAAAATTACTGATGACTTTAAATCTTCGGGGTGTTCTCTTGTTACTTCTGGAACAGCGGCAATACATACGGCATTAGGGGCGTGCAACATTGGTTTTGGAGATGAGGTGATTACCACTCCAATATCAGACACAGGAACTGTGTTGCCTATATTTTTACAAGGAGCAATACCTGTCTTTGCTGATGTTAATCCACGCACAATGATGATTTCAAGAGAAACAATAGAATCAGTAATAACTAAAAAAACAAAAGCGATTATTATTGTTCATTATGGAGGTTTTCCTGCCGACATGGATCCCATTTTGGAATTAGCAAGAAATAGAAAAATACTAATTATTGAAGATTGTGCGCAGGCGCCACTTACTTTTTATAAGGGGCGCAGAGCTGGAGTTATTGGCGATTGCGGAGCATTTAGCACTAATGATACTAAACATGTGAGCTGTGGAGATGGAGGATTTGTTGTTAGTAAAAACAAAAATATTTCAAAAAAAGCCATGCTGTTCCACGATAAAGGCTTTGATAGAAAGAGTAAAATTAGAAATCCGATTATGGTTGGTCCTAATTATAGAATGACCGAAATACAAGCAGCCATATTGAATAAGCAATGGGATAAATTAAGGTTTAGAGTGGAAAAAAGACAAAAGTTTGCAACAATGATAAACAAAGTAATAGAAAATATTCCACATTTGCATTCATTAAAAATTTCTCAAAATGATTCATCAAGTTATTTTGCGTATCCGTTTTTGGTCGATAAAAATAAGCAATACACTAGAGACAAGTTGTGTGATGAATTATGCGAAGCAGGTCTGCCAGCAAGAAAAGGTAATTTATACGACGTATTATATAAATTAAATATTTTCAATAAAGCACTACCAAAATATATGAAAAATTTTCAACATCAAAATTATAGAAAAGGCCTATGTCCGCAAGCAGAAATAGTAAATAAAAATATGGTAAGGCTGGAAATGTTAGAGATATTTGGAGAAAAAGAGGTAAGAATATTCAAACAAGTAGTTTGTTAAATATTTTTGTGCGAATTGCTGAATTTTTTAACTTATAAAAATTAAATTCGAATAATGAGTAAAGTTATAGCTATTGCGAATCAGAAAGGAGGTGTAGGAAAAACGGCAGTTGCAGTTAATCTCCCAGTTTTTTTAACAGCTTTCGGAAAGAGAGTTCTTTTGGTGGATATGGATCCTCAGGCAAATGCTACTTTTTCATTAGGATTGAATCCAAAAAAACTTTCTAGCTCTGTCTATGATGCTTTAGTCGGGCAAATTTCTCCAAGAGAGGTCATAAAAAAAACTACATTTCTAGCTTATGACATTATGCCTGCTGCACATGATCTTGCTGGAGCTACTATCGAATTGATTGATATGGAGAATAGAGAGTTTCGTTTGCGAGAAGTCATAGATATGGTAAAGGATAATTACGATTTTGTTTTTATTGATTGTCCTCCAAGTTTAGGAATCCTTACTCTTAATGCTTTAACTGCTTGTGATGAAGTTATAATTCCAATGCAATGCGAATATTTATCTCTTGAAGGACTAGGGCAGCTTCTTGATAATGTTGCACTTATAAATAAGAATTTAGAATTAGATATAAAAATAATGGGAGCAATTTTGACAATGTATGCTCGCAAAAGTACATTGTGTCAAAAAATTGCAAGAGATGTACGAAGAACTTTCCCTGGATATGTTTTTGATGCAATTATTCCAAGAACTATTGATTTAGCTGAAGCTCCTATTTATGGCCGGACAATTTTAAGATCAGCCCCTAATTCTATTGCAATCCATGCTTTTAGGGGATTGGCTAAAGAGATAATAGAAAAAAGTAAATAATTTTTTAATAAAATAATTATGTCAGGAAAAGGTTTAGAATCATTAATACCAAAAAGAAATATTGATGGATCGGATGGAAGAAAAGAAGATTCTGTGCAAAAGGATTATATTTTTTGGGTAGATATAAATAAGATACATGCTAATCCATATCAGCCAAGAAAAGAATTCAATCAAGATGCTCTTAATTCATTAGCCGAGTCAATTAAAAAGTATGGAGTATTACAGCCTATAATCGTTACTAGGATAGAGAAAAAGACTGAAATGGGAATTATTACAGAATATCAGATTATTGCTGGAGAACGCCGCTTTAGAGCTTCTAAAATAGCTGGATTAAAACAGATTCCAGTAATTATCAAAGAAAGGAATAACCAAGAAAAATTGGAAATTGCTTTAATCGAAAATGTTCAGAGAAAAAATCTTAATCCAGTAGATAAGGCAGAGGCTTTAAGCCAATTGAAAGAAGAATTTGGTTTGATTGATAAGGAAATTGCTCAGATTGCAGGATTAAGTCGAGAGGCAGTGTCAAATAGTCTAAGAATATTAACGCTTCCGGAGGAGATAATGCAGGCACTTAGAGAGGAAAAAGTTACTGAAGGGCATGCAAGAGCACTATTATCTATAAAGGAAGTAGATATACAAAAAAAAGTTTTTGAAGAGATATTAACTAATAGTTATAGCGTTCGAGATGTTGAAAAAATTTCTCGAGGAGAAAAACCAAAAGTTAAAAAAGCGCCAAAAACAACAGTAGGACAATTTGAGAATAAAGATAGTTTTGAAAGGAAAATAAAATCTTTATTTGGACACGAAAATCTTAAAGTTAATAGCCGGAAAGGAAAGATACAGCTTATAGTTGATTTTGATTCAGAGAATGATTTTAGAAATTGGTTAAAAAACTTTAAATAATATTTTACCATGGAAAAAGAATCAAAAAACTTATTTATATATTTTTTTTCTTTTCTTTTTTTTGTGATGTGTATTGCGTTTATTAGGTATTTTATTTTTAAGGATTATTATATTAAAATGGAAAAAACATGTAATCCAAAAGAGGAAGTATGTTTTGTGTTAGAATGTGAGTCGGAAGAAGAGAATTGCCTAGATTTGAATGGGGAAAAGATAAGATTTTATAAAATTATTTATAAAAAGGCTTCTATTATTCCAATACGAACGATCCTAATTGTTTGCCACTTGAATGCCATGAAGGTGAAGATTGCAGGGAAGTCCTATGCAGTATAAAAAATGTTCCAAAGGATGAATATTGTAGTAGTATCGAAAATTATAAATAAAATAAAAATGGAAAATAATTTTTGTAATTTTGGAGAGCATTTTATGCTCGATGGATATAATGGAAATTTTAAAAAACTTAATGATAAAAATCTTGTTTTGGATTGTTTGAATGAGCTCCCCTCCTTAATTCAAATGTCTAAGCTTGCTGAACCAGAAGTTTATTTTGCACCAGATAATATTGGAACAAAAGATTCGGGTGGATGGAGTGGTTTCGTAGTAATTAATGAATCTCATATTAGTATTCATACATTTCCATACAAAGGATTTATAAGTATTGATGTTTATACTTGCAGAAATGGGATGAATGTCAATTTTATTTCTAAGTATTTTATTGAAAAATTTGAATTAAAAGAAACTGAAATTAATTTTGTAAAAAGAGGAACCAAATTTCCAATAAAAAACATTTATTAATATAAAACCATATGAAAATCTTATTTGTTTCAGGAGAACTTATTGCAGGAAATTTAGCCTATGAAATGAAAAAAGAAGGTCATGATGTTAAGCTTTATATTGGAGATAAGGAAAGATTGGATTGTTTTGATAATATGGTAAATAAAACAAATAATTGGCAAGAAGAACTTGAGTGGGTTGGCAAAGACGGGCTTATAGTTTTTGATGATATAGGCTATGGGAAAGTTCAGGATGAATTAGGAACAAATGGATACACGGTTTTTGGTGGTTGTGAAGAAGGGGATAAATTGGAAATGGATAGAGAGTATGCTCAAAAGATTTTTTCGGAATATGGAATGGATGTGGAAAAATCAAAAGATTTTACAGATTATGATGAGGCAATTGATTATATTAAAAATCATAAATGTGCTTGGGTACTTAAACAAAATACTCATGCAAGTAGTCTTGCTTATATTGGAATGATGAAGAATGGTGAAGATATTATTAGTATTATTAATAATTATAAAAAATATAACAAAAGCGATGCCGTTAGAAAGATATCTTTGCAAAAAAAAGTAAACGGAGTAGAGGTTGCAATCGCAAGATATTTTAATGGAAAAGATTGGACTAGTCCTGTATTTGTAAGTTTTGAGCATAAGCCATTTTTTGACAAAGATATTGGACCATTAACAGCAGAAATGGGAACTTTGGGATGGTACGATGAAGACGAAAAAAACAAACTTTTTACAGAAACACTATTTAAAATTAAACCATATTTAGAAAAAATTAATTATAGAGGATATGTAGATATAAATTCTATTATTAATAAGGATAGACTTATTCCACTTGAAGCTACGATGAGATTTGGAGAGCCTACCAATCATCTACAGAATGAAATCCATCTTTCTCATTGGGCAGATCTTTTATACGCAAGCGCTAAAGGAGAAAAATATATTTTAAATCATAAAAATGGCTATTCTGTTGTTGTTTGTATTGTAATTCCTCCATTTCCTTATCGAATGAATACAGATAATTATTTAAAGGATGTAGAAATCCTTTTTAAAGATAAATTAACAGAAGAAGAATGGAAAATGATTAATTTTGAAGAAGTTAAATTTGATAATGAAACGAAAAATTATCGTGTTGCAGGTCACGAAGGATATATTTTGTATATTACAGGGACAGGAGATACTGTTGAAAGTGCAAGAAAAAAAGCCTATCATTTAATTAAAAAAATAGTTCTTCCAAAAATGATGTATCGAACAGATATAGGTCTAAAGTTTATAAAAAGAGATAGGAGATTGCTTGAAAAATGGGGATGGATAAAAAAATAAAAAAATGAGTTATAATTTAGTTTCAAATATAAGTTCTTATTGTGTAAGTGTTCCTGTTTTGACTTATTTTTCACATATTCCGACAGCAATTGTAGCTCTTTTGTTGAGTTCTTTTGTTTATTATAAAACAAGAAAAGATAATATTTTAACAAGTAAAATATTGCTTTTTATTTCGATGAGTTTTGCATTATGGACTACACTAGATTTAATTATTTGGACTAGTAATGATAGTAGGCAAATAATGTTTGCTTGGTCGATTGTAAATTTAATAGAAATTTTATCATCATCCGCCACTTTATATTTTTCTTATGTTTTTTTAGAAAAAAAAGATGTTCCATTAAAATATAAAATTATAGGAGGAAGTTTAATTACTCTATTTGCAATATTTATTCCAACAACTATAAATTTAATTAGTTTTAATGTACCAAGCTGCGAATCAGAAGAAGGAATTTTGAAATATTATTTTTATTTTCTAGAAATATTAAATTTTTTGTTATTGATTTTCTATTTAATAAAAAAAATAATTCAATCAGATAAAAAAAATAGAAGGATGAAAATACTATTTTCGATTGGTGTGATATGTTTTTTATTATCCTTTTCTGGCTCAAATATAATAGGAAGTATTACTAAAAACTGGGAGATATTACAGTATGGCTTATTTGGAATGCCCTTCTTCATGGCATTTTTAATCTATTTGATTGTTGAATATAGAGTTTTTAACATCAAATTATTAGCTGCTCAAGCCTTGGTAATATCAATTATTGTATTAATTAGTTCACAATTCTTTTTCATTCAAACTAATACAAATAGAATAATAACGGGGGCAACTTTACTTTTAGCTGCTACTTTTGGTTTTTGGCTAGTTAAATCTGTTAAAAAAGAATATAAACAAAAGGAACAATTAGAAATTGCAAATGTCGAGCTTAAAAAACTTGATAAAGCAAAGTCAGATTTTATAAATATTGCTTCACATCAATTAAGAACGCCTATTACTGTTATTCAAGGAGTTGCTTCTATGATGCTTGATGGAGATATGGATAAAATGCCAGCAAAAGAAAGGCAAGAATTTTATCTAGCTGTTTATGATAAAAGCAGGAAATTGCAAACAATTATTCATGATATTTTAAATGCGACAGAACTTGAAGGAAAAGAATATAACGTAATGGATATGAAAGTCGATACTATTGATTTGCAAAAGCTTATATCGAGAATAATTCAAGATTTTCAAGTAGAAACAAAAAAAAGGGATTTGGATTTAATTTTACTTCCGGCAAAAGGAGATATTCCAAAAATAAGCGGACAGGAAAAGTATTTAGAAGAGGTATTTATTAATTTAATAAATAATGCTATTAAATATACACCGTCTGGAAAAATGACTAATGATATAAGGATAATTAGAAAAAAAAGAGGACGAGCAAGAATTGAAGTAAGTATAGAAAATAGTAATAATAGCAAAGAGGTATTGATAAAAGTAAAAGATAATGGAATCGGTATTCCTCCAGAAACTGCGCCTAATTTATTCAAGAGGTTTTCAAGAGCCGAGAACGCTGTTAATATGTATACAGATGGAACCGGATTAGGCTTATATATAGTTAAAGAAATTGTAGAAGGGCATGGAGGAAAAGTATGGTTTGAAAGCGAATTGAATAAAGGAACAACATTTTTTGTAAATTTACCAATAGAAACAAAAGGTTTAGATATCAAAAAAAGAATATTAAGAAAAGATTGAAAATATGATAAAAGTATTACTCATGGAAGATGATCCTATTCAGATAATGATTCTAGAAGCAAAAATGAAAATTGAAGGCATATTTTGTATTGTAGCAAGCAATGGAAAAGAAGCTTTATCATTAGCAATTTCCGAAAAACCAGACATTATTCTTTCAGATATTCTTTTAGGCAGTGAAAATGGATTAGATATTGTTGAAAAAATCAAAAAAAATGAAAAAATAAAAGATATTCCTATAATTATTTTTACTAACTATGCAGATAAAAGAGCAGTAGCAAGAGCTAAGGAATTAAAGGTAACTGAATATATCATCAAATCTGGAGTAACACCAAAAAAAATAATTGAAAAAATAAAAGAAAATATTAAAGAAAATTAAACCAAAAAATCGAACATATTATGTCGATTTTTTTGTTTTGTAATATTATATTCCAAAGTAAAAGGCAGTGGATGCTAACTATTGACTATTCTAATAAATATGTTATTATCTATGAAGAACTTTAGGAGGAAAAGATGATAGTGTTCCTGATTCCATTGTTTTATGCATTTGCCAATTTGGCAGATAAGATTCTCGTCACCGGAGACGATGACGATGCGGATCCAGGGGCGCTTCTTGCACTTTCTGGATTATTTTCTGGATTATTTTCAATAATCTTCGGATTTTGGATTTATTTTACTGGTCGATCATTTGGCGATATTCCGACCATTGTCATGCTAATCGGCATTGGTGCGATTTATTACTCGGCCATCTGGATTTATCTTGATATGCTCAAGGCAAACGATTCATCTAGCGTTACGGCATGGTTTCAAATAATCCCGCTATTTGGAACTATTGGAGCTTTCATAATATTAAGAGAAATCCCTGTATGGTATCAGATTGTTGCCATCCCCATGTTGATAATAGGAGGTTTTATGCTTTCTTATCGAAAAGGGGGATTCAACAAGACAATTGTCTTCTGGATGATTATCTCAGCGGCACTGGTTGCACTTTATGATGTCTTATTCGCCGAATATGGACGAAGCATTGATGAATTTAGTGCAATATTCTTTATGCTGTTGGGCAAGACGGCTTCAGGATTTGTAGTCCTAGTCGCCGATAAAAAATCTCAAAGAGGATTTTGGATCGCACTCACAACTAAGCTTAAGACACAGCTAATTGCTGAATCGGCAAACACATTGGCAGATGTAGTACAATATGCTTGTATACTTTCAATGCCTATATTGTTGGTTCAGGGAGCAGGGACGCTTCAGCCAATGTGCGTATTGGCTGGAGCAATAGTTCTCGGGAATAGGTATCCTAAGCTAAAGGAGGACATCAAAGGTATAAATTTATATCAGAAGGTACTGGGGATAGTACTAATGATTGCAGGAGGAATATTTTTGATGTAATACCATATTTAAAATTAAATATGGTTCTTTTTTATATAAAAAATAGCTTTTGAATTTGGAATTAAAAACTAGACCCAAAAAGTCTAGTTTCTCTTATTTACACTTCGGGTCAGAACATTTCGTTTTCTTTCCTTTCTCAACCATTAATGCTCCGCACTTTGGACATTTTTCATTGATTGGTTTATCCCAAAGTGCAAAATCGCAATCAGGCCAATTAGGACAGCCATAAAACATCTTTCCTTTTTTAGTTCTTTTTTGAACAATTTCAGCTTGTCCGCATTTTGGACACGTAATGTTTGTTCTTTGTGCCGGACTTTTTTCTATTGATTCAATGTGTTTGCAATCTGGATATCCTGGACAGGCTAAGAATTTTCCAAACCGCCCCATTTTTGTTACAAGATTTTTACCGCATTTTGGACAAACTTTATCTGATATTTCATCGGGAACTTCAGTACGTTTAACTTCGTCATATTTTTTTGCTAAATTTTCTTCAAATGGATCATAAAATCCTCGCAGGGTATCTATCCAGTCTCTTTTTCCTCTGGCAATTTGGTCTAAATCTTTCTCCATTTTTGCTGTAAATTTTATATCTACAATATTCGGGAAATGCTCGATAAGTAAATCAACTACGGCAAAACCAACTTCAGTTGGTACAAATCTTCTATCTTCATTCTTATTAGTATAATTCCTATCTTGGATAGTCGAAATAATTGAGGCATAAGTAGCTGGACGCCCAATTTCATTTTCTTCCATTTCCTTAATCAAAGATGCCTCGTTATATCTAGCTGGCGGTTGAGTAAAATGTTGTTCAGTGTTTATTTTTACTAAATCAGGTTTATCACCTTCCTTTAAATCAGGAATATTTTTTTCAGTTGATTTTATTGGATATACCTTTAAGAATCCTTCAAATTTTAAATGTAAACCGCTTGCTTGAAGGGTATATTCATTTTCAGTTTCAATAATAGCTTTAGTTGAAGCAAAAATAGCATCTTTCATTTGAGATGCAACAAATCTAGACCAAATTAATTTATAAAGCTTTTTTTGCTTTTCGTCCCCAGTAAATTTTTCTGGCGTTAATTCGACATTTGTTGGCCTTATGGCTTCATGCGCTTCTTGAGCTCTTCCTTTAGTCTTAAATCTACGAGGAGAAGCAGAATATTCAGAACCAAATGTTGTTTCAATAAAGGATTGTGCAGCTGTAAGTGATTGTTCTGATAGATTTAGTGAGTCGGTTCTATGATAGGTTATAGTACCTTTTTCATATAGTCCTTGAGCATTTGACATTGTGAATTTTGATGGATACCCAAGTTTTTTTGATGCTTCTTGTTGGAGAGTAGATGTTGTAAACGGAGGCAATGCATGACGGATAAGGTCTTTGTTTTCAATACGAGCTACGGTATATTTAGTTTTTTCTAGTTCCGTTTTTATTTTCTCAGCATCTTCTTTTGTTTTGATTTCTAGTTTAGCAATAGCCGTATTCTTATATTTTATGAGGTCAGCAGTAAAATCTTCTCCATTTTGTTTGAGGTCAGCGGCAACACTCCAATATTCTTCGGGAGTAAATTTTTGAATTTCTCTTTCTCTGTCTACTATTAATCGAACAGCAATTGATTGCACTCTTCCAGCAGATAATTTTTTCGCAACTTTTTTCCATAAAAAAGGGGAAAGCTTGTAACCGACAATCCTATCCAAAACACGTCTTGCTTGCTGAGCATTAACTAAATCTAAATCAAGAGCACAAGGATGTTTTAGAGAGCTATCAATCGCTTCTTTTGTAATTTCATGAAAAGTTATTCTTTTGTATGGGCGTCCTTCAAGTTTTAAAGCCTCAATTAAATGCCAAGAAATAGCTTCTCCTTCGCGGTCAGGGTCGGTTGCAAGAAAAACAATTTCAGCTTTTTCTACTTCTTTTTTCAAAGCTGTTACATTTTTCTTAGCTTTCATTGGGACAATATATTTTACTTTGAAATCTTTTTCAGGATCAACACCGAATTCGCTTTTTGGCAAATCACGGATATGCCCATACGATGACATGACAGTATATTCTTTCCCTAGGAATTTTTTTATTGTTCCTGCCTTAGTCGGACTTTCTACGATAATTAATTTCATAGATTTTCTATTTGATTAAATAATTTCTTTCTTTTATATCAACTATTTTATTCTTGATTTCTAAAATTGTCAGCGTTGCAATAATTTCTGCCGGCAATAAGCCAGATAATTTTATTAGGCTTTCAATTCCGAGTGGCACTTCTGACTTTGAAAGCAACATAAGAATAATATTTTCTTTATCATTATCTCCCTCAATTTTTATATTCTTATCATTTTTGTAGATTAGTGGCAAATTATTTTTTTTAGCTTCAGCAAATATATCTTCAACATCTGTGACTATCTTAGCCCCATTTTTTATCAATTCAAGGCATCCTTTCGAATTTTGGGTATAAATCGAATTGGGGATAGCAAAAGCATATTTTCCTTGTTCTTTTGCATAATTAGCAGTAATAAGCGAACCAGACTTTAGTCTTGCTTCAATTACTAAAACTCCAAAGGATAGCCCAGAGATTATTCTGTTCCGTTCTGGGAAACTATATCGGCTTGGCTTGGTATTAACTGGATATTCAGAAATTATTAATCCATCATTTTCTAATATTTTTTCAGCCAGCTTAAAATTTTCTTTTGGATAAAAACTATTATAATCTATTCCTGAACCTAAAACAGCAATTGTGCGCTTATTGTTATTTATTGCGCATTCATGAGCAATTCCATCAATTCCCTTGGCTAGTCCAGAAACTATTATAATGTTTGATTTTGCGATTTTTCCTCCAATATCTTTGCAAACTTGTTTACCATAATCACTTGGAATTCTTGAACCAACTATAGCTAAGCAATTTTCATCTTCTTTAGGCAGTCTTCCAGCATAATAAAGCACTTGCGGCGGATTTTTAATCGCTTTTAAGGATTCTGGGTAATTCTCATCATTTATAAAAATGGTTTTTATATCAAAACTAATCATTCAAAATAATTTTTTCGATATGCTCACAGGCCTCGCTTATTGCAATTTTTAATAATTTTTCTTCGCTTTCAGTAAAATTCTTTAAAACGACAGCCTCAAGGCCATTTTCTTTAGCAGGTATTTTATATGTAGGATCGTCGGAATCTATGCCTACTCGCAAACGAATAAATTCTTTTGTCCCGAGTTCATCAATAATAGATTGTACTCCCTTATGTCCAGCTGAGCTTTTTCCTTTTTGTATTTTTACTTGTCCGATTGGAACATCAGCATCATCACTTATTACAATTAATTCATTTTTTAGTTCTAGTTTATAAAAATCAATCAAAGGACGGACAGATTTGCCCGACAGATTCATAAAAGTCTGGGGTTTAATTATAAGAACTTCCGTTTCTCCAATAAGCCCTTCTGAAACAAAAGCATTATATTTTTTAGAATGGCGAAATTTTGAAAAATTATTTTTATCTACAAAAAAATCAACCGTCCTAAAGCCGATATTGTGTCTTGTGAATTCATATTCTTTTCCAGGGTTTCCTAGCCCCACAATAATAAACATATAATTAGTATAAGAGATTTTGGTGTTTTATAATAGTCTTGACGTATACTAATATATATTATATAATATAATTATCTCAGAGGTGAGTTGAGTGAAAGCAGATGTTCTTTTAATCGTATTCGCCATCCAAGGATGGTCAGAAGCAGGGTCGTGGAAAAACTCTTTACTTGCTGGGTTATTCGAAAGGATTCCTGGAGTGAAGGTTGTTGTCCCCGATTACATGAACGGAACCGGAAAGTTTGCCAAGTTCAAATCGCACCTGCGAATTGAACAGTATGCGGCCAGGGTAAGGTCTGTGTATAAGCAAACAGAAAAAGCCTATCCGAGTGTTCCCATTTTAGTAGTGGGACACAGCCTAGGAGGACTCGTTGCAAGGTATCTTTACAATGAGGGATTATTTTACTCCAAAAATATGATTCTTGCAGGAACACCCAATAAGGGCGTTAGTTACAAAATGTTTGGAGGAGAATTCGGAAGAATAGTCTTGCCAATTTTGAAAGTTTTGGCAAGAAAATCAATATGTAATGTGCCAGTCTTCTATCAATTACTTGAGGGGAGCGACTTCCTAAAAGAATTGAATGAAGGAGGTATTCCAAGAAATGCACATTACATCCGTGGATGCTTTGACACAGTTGTTGAAGCAGAATCCTCTGACCCCTATGGAATTGGAACAGTGATCAATTGCGATCACCACATGTTCCCCAGGAAAAAAGAGGAAATGGATAGCGTAAAGAACAGTGCGATTCCAGTAATTATGAGAATCGTAGGAGAAAGACTCAGAGAAATGAAGCCATGAGTCTATAAAAAATAAAGGCTTCTTTTTTTATTCCCAAAATTAATAATAAATAAAGAATAGATTGCTTCGTCGTGCTTCGCACTTCTCGCAATGACAGCGGACTAAAGGCGCCCTATTGGATTCCAGCTTTCGCCCTCCATAGGCGGGCAAGCTGGAATGACAAAGGACGGTGGAATGACAAAGGATGCTGGAATAACAAAGGTAATTTTGCTTTCATTGAGACAATTTGATATAATAAAGAAAAATTATAATCATTTTTTGATATGGAAATATTAAGTTTTGAGGAAACAAAAAAACTTTTAACAAAATATAAAATTCCGCACTGCGAAACGGAAATTTTTAATTTTGAAGATAAGGCCTTAGCTTTTGCAAAAAAAATAGGGTTTCCAGTTGTTTTGAAAATTCATTCTAGGACAATTTTTCATAAATCAGAAATCGGAGGAGTAAAGGCTAATATCAAAGATGAAAAAGAATTTAGTGAAGCTTGGAATCAAATAAATGAAAGTACCAAAGGAAGAAATATTGAAGGAATATTGGTTCAAGAAATGCTTAGCGGAAAAGAAATTGCAATGGGAATGAAAAGAGACGAACAGTTTGGTCCAGTTTTGATGTTTGGACTTGGTGGAATATTTATCGAAGTCTTGAAAGATGTTTCTTTCCGAATTGCTCCAATAAATAAGACGGAGGCAACAAAAATGATTAAGGAAATTGATGGATATAAGATACTTGAAGGCTACCGAACGGGGGAGGATGTAAATATTTCGAAAATAGCAGATATTTTAGTCAGTTTATCAAAAATGTCAACAAAAGAAGAGTATATAATTGGAATGGACTTGAACCCAGTAATAGTAAATAAAGATTATGCAAAATTAGCTGATTTTAGAATAATAATTTAATTCTTATGGCAATATTAAAAGCATTAGAAAATATATTTGATCCAAAGTCTGTTGCAATAGTTGGCGCAAGTGAAGAAAAAGGCACAGTTGGTTTTGGACTTGCAAGTAATCTGGCCAAAGAATCAAAAAAAAGAAATATTTATTTCGTGAATCCGTTTGATAAAAAAATTTTTGGAGAACAGACATATAATAAATTAACTGATATTAAAGAAAAAATTGATTTAGTAATCATTGCTGTTCCAGCTAAAATTGTGTTGCAAATCATAAAAGATTGTATTGCTAAAAAAGTCAGAGGGGTTATAATCGTATCATCTGGTTTTGGCGAATTAGGAGAAGAAGGGAAAAAAAGAGAGAACGAAATAGTAAAATTATTACAAACAGCTAAAATACCTTTAGTCGGACCTAATTGCTTGGGAATATTAAATTCCAAGACAGGCCTTAATGCTTCGTTTGCTCCGATTTCTCCACTTAAAGGAAATATTGCTTTTTTATCTCAATCGGGCGCATTGTTGAATTCATTAATGGATGCGATGAATGCACAAGGGATAGGTTTTTCAAAACTAGTTTCCTACGGGAATGAGGCTGATTTAAATTTATCAGATTTCCTTTTGTATTTAAAAGACGATAAGGACACAAAAGTGATTTGTCTTTATGTCGAAGCTATAAAAGATGGCCGCAAATTTATGGAGATAGCAAAAGAAGTTACAGCCAAAAAACCGATTATAGTAATTAAATCAGGCAGGAGTAGTGCTGGCCAAAAAGCTGCCGCAACCCATACTGGAAGTATTGCAGGTGATTATCAAATTTATGAAGCAGCTTTCAAACAGTCTGGGGTTATTTTAGTCGAAACGTTAGAAGATCTTTTTGATTCTGCTAAGGCATTGCTTATGCAGCCACGCTGCCAAAATGGAATAGGGATTGTTACTAACGGCGGAGGAGCCGGAGTCCTAGCTGTTGATTATTGCGATTTGGAAAAAATTACTTTGCCAGATATAGCCGAAAAAGATATCGACAAAATAGATAAGCGCGGAATTTTAGGCGCAGTCGCCATAAAAAGAAATCCGCTTGATTTGATTGGAGACGCTCTGCCTAATAGATATAATGTAGGGATTGATGCTTTTTTATCGCAAGAAAAAATCAATGGACTGATAATAATAGAAACTACGCAGATAATGACCGAACCGCTTGAAAATGCAAAGATAATAATAGAAATGAAAAAAAAGTATCCCAAAAAACCAATAGTTTGTTGTTTTCTTGGAGGAGAACTAGTAAGAGACGCAATAAAGCTTTTAGAGAGTAATAATATTCCAAACTATTCTGATTTAAGACGGGCAGTAAGGTCTATAAAAAATTTAATCAAAAACGAGCATGAATAAACAATCGGGGAATATAGTTGCTTTGATTCTAGATATTATTTTTATAATTTTTTTACTCATTGTTACTCTAGTTACTCTTTTTGGTCATTAATAACCTAATTCATATTAAAATGTTTGACGTAATTACTTTTGGCTCTGCGGCATGGGATATAGCCTTGAATATACCTAAGGCAAAAATAAAAAAAGAAACAAATCTTATTGTTGATAAAGGAATATTTTTTAATCTTGGATCAAAAATAGATATCGCAAATATCAATACCAATTTTGGAGGAGGTGGAATAAATACAGCCACCACTTTTAGTTGTCAAGGATTTAAAACAGCATATTGTGGCGCAGTTGGTAATGACATAGGAGGCAGAGAGATAATGAATTATCTAAAGGAAACTAAGATAAATTCATCATTAGTACAAGTGGCTGAAAAAAAGAAGACTAATACTTCAGTAATATTGATTCCGCCAAATCAAGACAGAACCATTCTCGTTTATCGTGGAGCATCGGATTGTTTACAATCGCATGATTTAGATTGGAAAAAATTATCTTCAAGATGGTTTTATTTGGCGCCTTTATCTGGAAAATTAAGTTTAGTTACAGAAGATATTTTAAATCATGCTAAAAGCAAAAACATTAAAAGCGCAGTAAATTTAGGATCAGTACAATTATCTTTTTCCAAGCCAAAATTAAAAACTATTTTAGATAAAGCAGACGTTCTTTTATTAAATTTGGAAGAGGCATCTATTTTGACTAAAATAAATTTCAATGATGATGACAAAATTATTAACGCAATTTATAAGATGTATAAAGGAATAGCTGTAATTACTGACGGAGAATATGGCGTTTCAGTAATTTGTGGCGATAAATTATACAAAGCAAAAGGGGAAAAAATTAAACCAGTAGATACTACTGGGGCGGGAGATGCTTTTGCATCAGCATTTATATCAGCCTTGATTAGAGATGAACATGATATCGAATATGCTATTAAGCTAGGTATTACCAATGCAAAACATTGTTTGTCTGAAATGGGTTCGACTAATGGATTGCTTACAAAAAAAGAAAATAACTTAGTAAAAAAAGAAAAAATAACTATAGAAATATTTGATTTATAGATTTTTTTATCTCCATCCTAAATTTTTATTTTTCCTTGCAAAAAACAATAAAATAGGTTATTCTCTTTTATATTAAGAAAAATTTTAATTTTCTGTTATTTCTTGCTGAAATTTGCGGAATTTAGACAATAATTAAGTTAAGTAAAACATAGTATGATTTCATTGAAAGCTAGCAAAAGGACTGACAAATGTAGCGATATTGATATGATTCCTGCAGTTTTGTACGGTCCAAGCATTGAAAATATTAAATTAGAAGTCAATAGCAAAGACTTTGATAAAGTTTTTAAATCTGCTGGAGAGTCATTGATCGGGCTTGAAGTAGATGGAAAAACATATTCAGTTATGATTTATGACACTCAGCATGATCCTTTGACTATTGGAGTAATCCATGTTGATTTTTATCAACCAGATTTGAAGCATGATGTTGAAACAGAAATCCCCTTAGAATTAGTTGGCATTGCTCCTGCGGTTAGCCTTGGAGGAACGATTATTACTAACTTGCATGAACTAACTGTGAAAGCTCTGCCAAAAGACTTACCAGCTAAAATTGAAGTAGATGTCTCTGGTCTCCAAACTTTTGGAAGCCACATTATGGTAAAAGATTTAAAATTACCTGCTGGCGTTAAGGCAATTAGTCATCCGGATGAAGTTATTGTCCAGATTGTTACTCCTGCTAATGTTGAAGTAGAATTAAATCCTCCAGTTACTGAAGCAACAGCTGAACAGCCAGAAGAAGAAAATAAAGAAGGAGAAAATAAGGAAGAAGAAAAAAAATAATCATATTTTTTCAAAAAAAGAAATGCAAATCCTGCACTTCTTTTTTTTATTTAGTTGTTGTATAATTATATCGGATAATAAATAATTATATTTTGAAAGAATGAATTGTTTAAAAAAGAAGGCATTTTTTTTATTTCTCATTTTCCTATTTTCTCCGATTTCTCAAACTCTTGCTGTTTATGATATGGCCGATATGTGTGATTCTGGCAAATGGGAGACAGAGTGTACAAAAATATCAAAAGAAGAATGTGAAAAACTTTGTAATGATTGCTTATCGTATCTAAATGAAAAAGGGAAAAAAGTCCAAGCAGAAATTAATGATACTGGATCAAAGAAAAAAACATTGCAAAACCAAGTAAGCTCTCTTAGTAAAAAAATTAAGAATCTTGAAAATCAGATATCGCAGTCAAAGATAGCAATTAAAGTTTTCGGAGATCAGATTGACGATACTATGAAATCCATCGATGAAACAACAGTTAGTATCGGTGGTCAACAAGAAAAAATTGCCGATATACTACGTGCCGCAAAAGAAGAAGATGAGAAATCTTTTTTTGAAATTTTAGTGACTAGCGATACGTTGGCCGATTTTTTTGATAATATGCTTTATTTGGAAACTTTAGGACAAAAAAATAAAGATATTTTAGAAAATCTTGAAAGCCTTAATACTACTTTAGTTGGAAAAAAAACTACGCTAGAAGATCAAACCGATCAACTTAAAAATCTTGTCATAGTCCAAGGTGAACAAAAAGCAGAAACTGATCAGACAAAAAAAGATAGAGAGTATTATTTGGGTCTTACTGAAAAAGAATATCAGGAAAAACTTGCTGAAAAAAAAGATTTGGATAAAAAAGCAGCTAAAATCAGTAGTGCATTATTTGAACTTGCAGATACGCAAGGTGGCGGTATTGCTTTTGGTGAGGCGGCTAAATTAGCTATGTATGCTGAAAAGGCAACAGGAGTTAAAGCAGCATTAATACTTGCTATTATTCATCAGGAATCATATAGAAATGGATTATATGGGGGAAATGTGGGGCAATGTTACTTAACAGATTTTGATACTGGAAATGGAACAAGTCTTTCTGGCGCATATAAGCCAAGGGTTATGAATCCAACTAGAGATGTTCCAGTATTTCTTGACGTCGTAAAAGCGCTTGGAAAAGATCCGAAAAAAACGCCAGTTTCTTGCTGGATACCAATGTATACAAAAGGTACTCCATATGGTTGGGGAGGAGCGATGGGGCCTGCCCAATTTATTGCTGCTACTTGGAACTCAGTCAGAGCTGACGTTGAATCAATTCTTGGCAAAGCAGCTAATCCATGGGCTGTTAAAGATGCATTTTTGGCTTCAGCTGTATTGCTTAAGAAAAATGGAGGAATATCTGATCCATATACTGCAGCTTGCAGATATTATGCTGGGAAGTGTAATGTAGCAGGCAAAGGATATGCGAATAGTGTTACGGCAAGAATGAAAACATATCAGCAAGATTTAGATATATTAATTGAAGCAGGAATATTAAAATAAAAAATAAACCTAGTTGAAAGACTAGGTTTTTAATTACAGATTAACGTTCAATATAAACCACTGTTACTACGGAATAATGAATCTGATTGTAGACATATCCATAAGCATTCACAGAAATAATTTTATCAATGTGAGGATTTTCCAACAACCAAGTATTCATTTTATCTTTAGTATATTCAACATTTTCGTAATGGCTTAATGCGCATTGTCCGCAAAACTGCGCTACTTTTCTTTCTGACATAAGAACCAAAGCAAAACTATAACAAAAAAATTAAAATGTCAACACACTATTCTTAATAACAAAAAAGAACCTTTTGGTTCTGATATGGGTTAGCCGAGAATTGAACTCGGGATCTCGATCCTTTAGAATGGCGTGTTCTACCTACTGAACTACTAACCCAAACAGGCTGAGTTGGAATTGAACCAACGATCTTCTGATTATCAATCAGGTGCTCTACTCTACTGAGCTATCAGCCGACTTAAATTACTGAATTTTTTATATCATATTTTTTTTAAAAAGTCAAGAATTTGTACTGGTCCACATGATATGATACAGTCGAACTTTTAAAAATATGAAACATAGATATAGTGGGGCTAATATGACAATATATGGCACAACTATCCCGATGGTACGAGGAATAGCCCAATCTTCATT
>Ga0265297_10000573_pt1 | contig 106429 bp, 119 predicted proteins | sample Munlanlwell13791_FD_192502 | JGI IMG/M metagenome (GOLD analysis project Ga0265297, IMG submission 192502) | Leachate microbial communities from a municipal landfill in Southern Ontario, Canada - Leachate well 137-91 | ecosystem: Engineered > Solid waste > Landfill > Unclassified | place...
CTTCCGTTTAGTTCCTGTTCGTTCAAAGCATCTATAGCAGCTTGTGCCTGCTCTTCTGTTTCAAACTCCGCAAAGCCAAAACCTTTGGACCTGCCGGAGAACTTGTCGGTAATGACTCGTACTTCTTTTACGGTTAACCCTTTGCTTTCGATAAACCCTTTCAAATCGCTCTCTGTGACGCCAAATTCCAAGTTGCCTATGTACAATTTCTTCTGCTCTTCCATTTTCGTTTCTCCTTTTAACTTTAGAAATCCCGGTTAACGTCCTAAAAACCTCTCTATTTTGGCCATATTCCGCATTAAATGCCGTCTACGAAATATGCCATTTTCCTCTTTTTTCAATGAACATTGCATTTACGAGAAAGATTACTATACCACAAATCCGGCTTTTTGCAAGAGAAAAGATAGGGATTAAGGGAGGTTTAAAGGTTAATATAGGCCTGCGTACGTAAACCCAACTCTCTCTTAGGGTTATGTATTTATATAGCTTAAAAAGCCTGCCTCAGGATTATTTTTCCAGTACTGCGCGGGCCGCATCTCTTAACTTGGCAAAATCCGCAGGTTTATATCCGGTTGTTTCTATAGCAGGAAGAACCCTTAGTTTTGCTGATGTTTTTGTGGTAAATACCCAGCTTCCCTTTGGTATGGCTGTGCCGGTACCTTCGAATATTACAGGTAATATCGGCACTTTTTCCTTTATGGCAAGTTTAAACGCGCCGTTACGAAAATCTCCCATTTCGTTGGTTTGGCTTCTTGTGCCTTCGGGGAAGAAAAGAACGGAAATTCCTGATTTTAGCCAATAAGCAGCTTCCTTGTAAACCTTTTTAATGCTTGAGAAGTTTCCCCTTTCCAGTTTTATGTGTTTGGCAAGGTGCATTGACCAGCCGACAAACGGAAGTTTAAATAAGCTTTTTTTTGCTACCCATTTAAACTGCATTTTTAGCTGATAGGCAAGCACTATGTCCGCCAGGCTCTGATGATTTGCGATTATAACGTAGGTACGGCGTTTATCAATATTTTCTAAGCCGCTTACCGTAAGCTTCCAGTAAGGATTTAGAGCAATTGCCAGGTCTGACCACCAGAAACATTGTGCGTGCACAAATTGGCGTTTTTTGTCGAATGGATAGAGAAGAACGGTAAAGAAAGCCATTGCAAAATATAGGATAATTGTAAGCATAGAACCTACAACCCAGATAATTATCGATAAGATGATTTTTTTCATAGTTGAGCATAATAAAATATAACAGGCTTATTGTCAAGAGAAGTCTAAAAAAATAAAAATCCCACGAAAGCCGGCTTTAGAGTTACAGTTGCATTTTCTGCTGACGGCAGTAAAATACATTTTAAGCTTAAGCCCATGTTTAAATTTAAATCCATAAAAACGCAATTAATCCTTTACCTGCTTTGTTTCGCTGTTTTCCTTTTTATAAAAGACAAAGATACGGCTTTTATCGTTGCGATACTTATCGCTGTAATTACAAGTGCTACCCTTGAAGCAATTATCCTGTATCTTAAAACAAAAACTTTTAAAATAACCGAAAGTGCCGTTATTACAGGATTAATTATAGGTTACGTGCTTTCCGGAGATAACGCGTGGTGGAAAATAGCGTCAGCTTCTGTTATAGCCATACTTTCCAAATCTTTAATTCGTTTCCGCAAAAAACACATTTTTAATCCTGCAGGCCTGGGCATATTCCTGGCCCTTATTCTGTTTGGCGCAACGACGCAGTGGAAGGGGACATATATTTGGTATATAATTGTGCCTTTTGGATTTTATTTTGTTTCCAGGATTAGAAAAACAGAAATAATTATTGGCTACGCAATAGTTTCATTTGTATTGTTCGGCGGGCAGGCAATTTTGCAAAAGGTGCCTTTCTGGAACATCTTCGGTTATTTCAGTTATTTCTATATTTTTATAATGGTAATCGAGCCGCTTACAACGCCAATTGCGCCGATAGGTAAATTTCTATTTGGTGCTTTTACGGCTTTGCTTATTTTTATTTTAACCGAAATTGGAGTCAAATTTGATGCTGAATTATTTAGCTTGCTGGTTCTAAATATAACAGTCCCCATGCTAAACAAAATATCACGTAAAGGAGGTAAAACATGAAGAAGGTTACTTTATCTCTAATTCTCGTTATGCTCTTTTCAGTAGGTTTAGTCCATGCGCATCCGCCTTCGGATATCAAAATCACTTTTAACCCGCAGACAAAAATATTACAGGCCGTTATTTACCACAATACAAGCAATCCGATAAACCATTATATAAAAAAAGTTGATGTTGGTTTAAACGGAAAAGAAATAATTGAGCATCAGATTAGCCGCGAGGACAATAACGAAACCCAGACCGTAAGCTATCTGATACCTGACGCAAAACAAGGCGACAGTTTGTCCGTAGAAGGCTATTGCAGCATAAGCGGAAAATTGAAAAAAGAAATTACGGTAGCAGAGAAATAATGACTCAAAAAATCCGTTAATTAATCCGGAGGAGAAAAATGTTTAAACTATCGGGAAAAAAGATTTTATATTCAGCCGTGTTCTTATGCCTTGTGCTGATTTTGGGATTTTGTGCGGCTATTATCATTAAAAAACATAATACTCACGAAACAATCAGCCGGCTTAAAGCTGCCTATAAAGTCTTAAATACTGTAAACACATATTTTGTTCCGGGCAAAAACGCAATGCTTGCTTCTGCTCCGGTTGAAGAAAAAGGGCTTTATAAGGTAGAGCTTGCCCTTGATAATGTTACGCAGTCATTCTATCTAACTAAAGACGGTGAATTTCTGATTTTTCCGGACGGCATGGTGGATATCGCTAAGTTAAAAAATGTTGCAAAACAGAAGCCAGAGGCGAAAAGCGAAGAAATACCCAAATTGGACAAACCGGTAATTGAGTTATTTGTGATGAGCCTATGCCCCTATGGCAGCCGCGCAGAAAGAGCAATCCTTCCTGTAGTTGAGCCTTTCGGCGATAAAGTGGATTTTAAAATAAAGTTTATAGTAAACTCCGAAGGTGAAAGCCTGGCCAATTTTACATCTTTACATGGGGCTGATGAGGTGGAAGAGGACGCGAGGCAAGCCGCTATAATGAAATATTATCCCGATAAATTTTCAGCTTATGTAGATAAAATAAATGAAAAGTCCTGTGTTATTTCATGCGGAGCCGTAAAACTCGGTGATTATTGGAAAGAGGCAGCAGGTAAGCTCAATATCAACATAAAGAAAATAGAGGGCTTTGTTTATGGGCCGCAGGGCGTAGCCGTGCTAAAAGAAAATTGGGCGGATAGCCAGAAATATAACGCATACGCAAGCCCAACCCTGATTATAAACGGCGCAAGAAGCGAAGCAATTTACAAAGGCGCGCAAGCGACTAAAGAGGCAATCTGTTCTGCATTTACCAATGCGCCAGGCGTATGCCAAAAACAGGGGTCAGGCTCATAGAATTTCCTGCTATTTGGCGGGTTTCATTATCAAAAAAAATAGTTGCTTTATTTAGTTTTTTTATTATAATAAGCTTTCTCAAAAAGTTTAACTGTCTGCCAGCAGGCAGGGAGTTTCAGGCTGCTAATAGCAACCCCCGGTAGAGTTTACTTTAAATCCAGTAAAAACAAGTTCTAACGGGCAAGATAAGCTAAGGCTTAAAAAAGCCAGGGTTAATGCTGTATTCCTAACCCGGATTTTAAGCTTTTGCAAGGAGAGGAAAATGGTAAGAGTAGCGAATTTACAAAATCAGAGAAATATAGGTATTATGGCGCATATTGATGCCGGTAAGACCACGCTTACAGAGCGAATTCTTTTTTATACCGGCAAGACCCATAAAGTAGGCGAAGTCCATGACGGAGAAGCAACTATGGATTGGATGAAGCAGGAGCGCGAACGCGGCATTACCATAATGGCAGCTGCAACTACCTGCTTCTGGAAAGAGTGCAGGATAAATATTATAGACACTCCCGGACACGTTGATTTTACGGTTGAAGTTGAAAGAAGCCTGCGCGTTTTAGACGGCGCAATAGCTGTATTTTGCGCTGTTGGAGGAGTCGAACCGCAATCGGAAACAGTCTGGCGCCAGTCAGAAAAATATAATGTTCCAAAAATAGCCTTTGTAAATAAAATGGACCGCGTCGGCGCTGATTTCTATGATGTGCTTAACGCAATTGAAAAAGAGTTAGGCGCAAATGCAATTCCAATGGTTATCCCTATAGGCGCAGAAGACAATTTTAGCGGCATTGTTGACCTTATGGAAATGAAAGCCTATATTTTTGACGAAAACTCAGAAGACCACGAATATAGAGTGGAAGATATCCCCGCTGATTTAATGGAAAAGGCAAAAAAATATCATCACATAATGGTTGAGAAGGCAATTGAGCTCGATGATACTTTAATGGAAAAATATCTTGAGTCCGAAGATAAGATAACGCAGCAGGAATTAATCCGCGCGATAAGAAAAGGAACAATTGCAAATAAAGTCGTTCCTGTTATGTGCGGCACAGCATTTAAGAACAAAGGTGTGCGCAAGCTGCTTGATGCGGTTAATTTGTATCTTCCTTCCCCCCTTGATTTGCCGCCTGTTAAAGGCACATTGCCGGATGAACCGGAAAAAACCGTCGAAAGAGGGCCCAGGGATGAAGACCCTTTCTCTGCGCTTGCTTTTAAGGTTCAGGCAGACCCGCATATGGGAAAACTTGTATACTTCAGGGTGTATTCCGGTAAGCTGTCCGCAGGCACTTATGTATATAACGCCACAAAAGATAAAAAAGAAAGAATAAGCAGAATTTTACAGATGCATGCGAATGAAAGAGAAAACAGAGAAGATATATACGCGGGCGATATTGGCGCAGCAATTGGGCTCGACCATACAGTAACAGGAGACACTCTTTGCGATATGGATAATCCGGTATTGCTTGAAGCTATAGAATTTCCCGCTCCGGTTGTGTCAATAAGCGTTAAGCCGGGCAGCCGCGCAGAACAGGATAAGCTTGCTAAGGGAATCGGAAAACTTGCCGAAGAAGACCCTACATTTACAGTGCACTATGATGAAGAAACAGAAGAAACTATTCTTTCAGGAATGGGCGAGCTGCATTTGGAAATAATAGTTGACAGGTTAAAGCATGAATTTAGCGTTGAGGCAGTTGTCGGCCAGCCAAAAGTTGCCTACAAAGAAACAATATTAAATAACGCAGAAGCAGTATACAAACACATAAAACAATCCGGCGGCCGCGGGCAATACGGGCACGTTGAATTTGAAATTGAACCTGCTGACCCGTCACAGGGTTTTGAATTCGAAAATAAAATTGTAGGAGGGGCCATACCCAGAGAATACATTCCCGCAGTTGAAAAGGGAGTCATTGAGGCCCTTAAGAAAGGCGCGTTGGCAGGGTATCCTGTTGTTGACGTAAAGGTAAATCTTGTAGACGGTTCCTATCACGACGTTGATTCTTCGGAAATTGCTTTTAAAATAGCCGCCATTGAATGCTTTAAGGAAGCTTTTAGAAAGGCTATGCCGGTTTTACTTGAGCCTTATATGTCGCTTGAAGTTGTTACCCCTGAAGAATACGTCGGTAACATCGTCGGCAACCTTTGCGCCAGGCGCGGCAAAGTACTTGGGATTGAAGCAGGTAAAGCAGGACAGCAGATTATAGCTGCAGAAGCGCCTTTGTCGGAACTTTTCGGTTACACTACAACTCTTCGTTCGCTTTCGAGCGGCCGGGCTGTAAGCTCAATGCATTTCGAAAAATATGTCGAAGTTCCTGATGCAATAGCCGAAAAAATAATCGAAGAGTCTAAAGAAAAGAAAAAAGAATAACTTTCAATTTCTGCAAATTTATCCCGTTAGAAAACGAAGTTCTCTAACGGGACAAGCCCTCCCCAAAAAAATAACCTATTTAGGTTTCTTTGCCAGGAAGCTTTTAACTTTAATTTAGTTTTGGTATAATAATTCAACTCATTATGAAGATAATAGATATTCTAAAAACCCGCGACAAAGGCGTATCCTTTGAATTTTTTCCTCCCAAAACAGAAAACGGGATGAACTCCCTTATGGGTACGGTGAAAGAGCTTAAAGCTTATAAGCCTTTGTATGTTTCTATGACTTACGGCGCAGCCGGGCAAAGCCAGGAAAAGACAAAAGAAGCAACTTACCTGCTTATTAAGGAAAAAGATTTTACGGTTATGCCGCATTTAACCTGTATAGGCGCGAATGCAGAGAGCATCAAGAAACTGCTCAATGAATATGAACAAAACGGCATAGAAAACATTATGGCTTTAAGGGGAGACCCTCCGCAAGGTATAGCCGCTTTTGACTTCAAGTCCCAGGCGCTTTGTTATGCAAAGGACCTGGTCAGTTTTATAAAAGAAAACGGGCATTTCTGCATAGGCGTAGCAGTGTATCCCGAGGGCCACATAGAAACAAAAACGCTTGAGCAGGATATAGAATATACAAAACAGAAAATAGATGCTGGAGCTAATTTCGCAGTAACGCAGATGTTTTTTGATAATTCCCACTTTTACAATTTTTTGGAACGCGCCGCAAAAAAAGGGATTAATATTCCGGTTTTACCCGGAATTTTTCCTTTAACAGATATCGATAAGCTTAAAAAATTCTGTACCGTAGCAAGAACGACTGTCCCCAGAAAAATAGAAGAAGAGATGTCGCGTTTCAGGGGCAATTCCCAGGATATGGAAAAATGCGGTATCGATTTTACGATAAAGCAATGCCGGGATTTGATTGCCCACGGCTACCGCCGCCTGCATTTTTTTACCTTCAACAAATCCGAGATGATTAAATCAATCTTAAACGCCATATTCTAATTGCCGACAAATAATGATAATTGATATATTAGACAATTATTATCGTTATACTAAATTGCACAAATTTTTTAAGCCGGCCTTTGGTTTCTTAAGAAAAGAAAATCTTAATGAATATAAAGAAGGAAGATACGATATAATAAAAAATGATGTTTATGCCCTGATATCGAGGGCTTCCGGCCGCGGCAAAGGCTCATGCCTGGAAGTCCATAGAAAATATATAGATATACAGATGCCTTTAATAGGGCAAGACTTGATAGGGTGCAGGATGCTTTGTGAATGCAGATACAAAAAAACATCATATAACGCAGAAAAAGACTGTGCATTTTTCAGGGATAAGAGCAATTTCTGGTTTAAGCTTTCGAGAGGCTCATTTGCAATTTTTTTTCCAGAGGATGCCCACGCGCCTCTTTGCGGAAAATCAGAAGTTCTAAAGGCAGTTGTTAAAGTAAGGGTGTAAGATGCTTAAAGTAATTATTACGATAATTTTTGTTTATATTCTGATTCGGCTGCTTATAAGGCTTATATTTCTGGTATTTGGAATTTTTCTCACACGCTCGCTAAAAGCAAGATATCAAAATAAAACAAAAAACGGATTCCAAAAACGCAAAGAACAGGATTACAAAGATGTAATTGACGCTGATTTTAAGGAAATAAAAAAATAATTAGTAATTTTTAATTATTAATTAAAATCCACGCAATACTGTTTATGCAGGTTAACCGCTCAATTGTCCATGTTGACATGGACGCTTTTTTCGCCTCAATCGAACAAAGAGATAACCCGCTATATAAAGGTAAGCCGGTTATCGTAGGGGCAGACCCTAAGAAAGGCCGCGGCCGCGGCGTTGTTTCAACCTGCTCATATGAGGCGCGTAAATTTGGCATATATTCAAGCCTTCCGATATCAACTGCCTACAGGTTGTGTCCGCAAGGAATTTTTCTTCCGGTAAATATGGAAAAATACCTGGCAGTTTCAAAACAAATTTACAATATACTTAATACATTTACGCCTTCAATTGAAGCAATAAGCATTGATGAAGCTTTCCTTGATATAACCGCAAGCTGCCATATCTTTAAAGGAGCTTTATCCGCCTGCAGGCTCATAAAGGAAAAAATAAAGAAAGAAACCGGCTTGACTGCATCGCTCGGCCTTGCGCCCACAAAAATGGCAGCGAAAATTGCATCTGATATATGTAAGCCTGACGGGCTTCTGGAGGTAGAAAGTGATAAGCTTTTGGATTTCTTATGGGCGCTCCCCATAGAAAAAATTTCAGGATTAGGAAAGAAATCCAAAGAAATATTGAACGAAAGAGGAATATATACGATAAAAGATCTGGCAAGGCAGGAAAAAGATTATCTGGTTTCTATCTTCGGCAGGTTGGGAGAGTATTTCTGGTATTTGGCGCACGGCATAGATGAGGCAGAGGTTAGAGGCGGGCATGAAACAAAATCTATAAGCAGCGAAACTACTTTTGAAAAAGACACCGCAAATGAAGAATTGATAAAGCGCACGCTCTTTATGCTCAGCGAAGAAGTTTCAAGCCGGCTGCGGCAGGACAAATTAAAAGCAAGGACAATCACTTTAAAAATAAGATTGGCCGGTTTTAAAACTTACACAAGAGCGCTTACGATACAAAAGGCAACCAATTTTGTTAATGAGATAAATAAGGCGGCAAAGATAATCTATGAAAAGTTTATTTCACAGGAAGATAAGAAAATCCCAAAAATCCGCCTTCTTGGAGTTAAGGCCTCCGGTTTAATGCCGCAGGATACAAAAGACAGTTTGTTTGACGAGAAAACAGACCAAAAAAAGGAAAACATACATAAAGCGGTAGATGTAATTAAGGAAAAATTCGGGAAGAAAGGTATTTTCAGGGCGGCAGAAATAGAGTAATCCCGTAATCTTTTTCCGGTTGTTCTTTTTTTTGATTATCACCGGCTTGACATATTTAGATAGTTCATTACAATAGTGCACAGATATTTAGGGCGGTTTAATATACGAAAACCCGGTATTTGTAGAAAAGGAGGGCGCATATGCCTTATGATGCAAGTCTTGATGAATGTTTGTTTACAAAATCTTACGAAACCGAGAATGAAAGATTGACGGTGAGCGTTTATTCTTATAATAAAGGCCAAAAAAAGCTGCAAATTACAAGAGAGAATAAAGATAACGCCGGAGAATTTAAATTCGCAAAATTGGGCAGAATGAACAAGGCGGAAATAACCGCAGTTCTTCCTTTAATCCAGCAGGCAATAGGAGCAATGGAATAATTTTAACTAAAGTATTTATGGGAAAAATTATACTGATTTTGACCATATTTTTCAGCTGTAATTATATATTTTTTGAGGATATATATGCTGGAAACCCTTCCACCCAGGCACAAGCCGCCGATACTTCAAAAATTGCTGAATATTTAAATTTAAGATTAGATTATTCCAAATCACCCCAGTACAATCCTTACGACACAGAGGTGCATAACATAACGGAAGCGTGCGACAAGTTAATGGGGGAAGGAAAATTTAAAGAAGCAATTGACAAGGCAAAAATCGGTCTTGAAAAGGACAGGTACAATATTCATCTGCTGGTGTGTTTGGCGAGTGCTTATAGAAAAATTGGCGATATCGAAAATGCTGATAAATATAGAAAGCTTTGGGTAGGATTAATAAGTTCTATTCTTGCAAGCGGGGACGGTAAGTCCGCAAAAAGCGCTTTTGTTGTTATAAGTGTTGATGAGGAATACGCTGTTTTGGAGGTATTAAACTTAAGGCGCACCATACAAAGGCATGTTGTGATAGATGGCGCTAATTTTGATATTTTGGAAGTAGAAAAACAAGCGCCAGCCAGCAAATTTGATTTATATTTTAACATAGATATACCATTTAAATGGCTCAGCCAAAAATATGGGGCTGGCGAATAACATAAAATTCAAATCGGCGAATTTATAATTATTAACAATAAGGGGGTATGTAAATGGTAAGGTGTAAAATCTGCAAGGTCCCTTTAACTGGTTTCCTGGGTAATATAGGCAAGGCTTTTTTTAATATAAGGCGTTCCGAACCGGACTCTGAAGTCTGCAACAAATGCGCCAGTAAAGAGCAAAATAAGACCGCAGAGGTTGTTAATCAAGGCGGTAAAACATACCAGTGTCAGATATGTTCAAGGGCTGTCCATCAGGAGCATGCGCTAGAACACATCAAAACAGAAGAATATCTTATTGAGCTTATCAAAAAAGACCATCCGCAATGGCAGCATAAAGGCCCCACCTGCAAGGAATGCATAGAATATTACAGAAAATTAGTCAAGGATGCAGAAATTTGAAAAATACCGATTACCTTGATTTTAAAGGTTTTTTATCGGTGCCAGGGGTATTTTAAAATATTTTTGCTTGAAAAAATAATAAAACCTGATATAATTCAATCTTTGTAAGGAGAAAATATGGCAGAAGTAAGAATTGATTCAAGAGAGGATTTCGAAAAAGCATTGCGCAGGTTTATGATGCAATGCAAAAAAGAGGGGATTGTAAAGAATTTCCGGGAACGGCAGCACTATACAAAACCATCTCAAAAGAGGAGGGAAAAGAAGAAAAAGCGTTCGTAGAGCCCTCTTGTGACAGGGTAACGCTCCGCACCCTGCGCAGAGAGTTAAGTTAATAACCGGAGCATCCCATAAAGTGGGAAAATTTAAGTTTTCAAAGGAGAAACGACAATGGAAGAGGAAAAAAAACTGTATATCGGGAATTTGGAGTTTGGCGTAACAGATGCAGATCTTAAAAAATTCATGGAAGAAAAAGGGCTTACCGTAAAGGAAGTCAAAATAATATCTGACAAATTCTCCGGCAGGTCCAAAGGTTTTGGATTCGCGGAGTTTGATACACCGGAACAGGCCCAACAGGCCATAGATGTTTTAAACGGCCAGGAATTAAACGGCCGTGCATTAAGAGTAAGCAAAGCGCAAAAAATGCGCCCGCGTAAAGAAGGCTTCGGCGGCGGCGGTGGCGGCCGTGGAGGCTATGGCGGAGGATTTAGAAAGTAATTAATCTAAGAGGGTAGAAAAAAGGCCGTTCCCTTTTCTACCCTCTTTTTATTTTTCTGCCTGTTAATCTTGCCAACAAATTCTTTCAAAATAACAAAATTGTTAGTATAATATTTTAAGCACTGACCGCAGTAATTTTATAGGAAACACCCTAATTGATGTGACCAGTGCCAAAAAAAGGAGTTAAAACATGGAACGTGTAATGATTTTTATTGATGCAGAATATGTGGTTCAAAAGATTCGTGAGTTAGGAGCGAAATTAAATTTAGGCCGCAAAGATATAGAATGGAAGAATATAATAAAATGGGTGGTAAACAGACGTAATCTCATCCGTTGTTATTATTATTCGGCAGAGCTTAGCAAGGATGAGAATCCAAAAACATACCATGAGCAGCAAGAGTTGTTACGAAAACTAAAAGTAAACATACCTTATTTTGAAGTGCGGTTAGGCCGGTTAGTGCGGTTTCATCATGAATGGGTTCAGAAAGGCCTTGATGTAAAAATCGCAGTTGATATGTTTTCTAAGGCTGTAACCAACCAATACGATACGGCAGCTCTTGTTTCCGGAGATTCTGATTTCGTGGAAGTGATTAAGGAGATAAAAGATATGCACGGTAAGCACGTGGAATTATATACTTTTGACACGGCGATAAATGATTCTCTCAAATTTGCAGCCGATATGCATATAGTCGTAGATGCGCAAACTGCCAAAAGGTACCGTTTCTGGCCCGAATCAAAATAGCCGGTTACAACTAAACTCGATGAAAACCTTAATTATAGGCATAGCGGCCGGTATTCTAACTACCATAGCATTCCTTCCGCAGTTGATACGCGCCGTAAAAACAAAACATACTAAAGACCTGTCTTTGATTACATTTTCTTTATTCGGGCTAGGCGTGTTTTTGTGGCTTATTTACGGGCTGTTGCTTCGTGAACTGCCTATAATTTTGGCTAATGCTGTTACGTTGATTTTTGTTGTAATGATTGCGGCCATGAAAATAAAACATGGATAATTGAAAAAGTATGTATTTGTACGGAAAAAATTCTGTCAGCGAACGCCTTAAGAAAAACCCCACAAGTATACGTTCATTGTATCTTGAGGATAAATTTAACGATGCCGCTATAGAAGAGCTTATCAGGTTAAATAACATTACCGTCAAGAAACTGCCCCAGGATAAACTATTCAAGATAAAATACAGTTCAAACCTTCAGGGGATAATTGCAGAAACGGGCGACTTTAAATACAGTGATTTTGACGAACTTTTGCAGGAAGGTATAGACAAAAATATTGTCCTTATTTTTCTGGACAGGGTGTATGACCCTCAAAACCTTGGCGCAATAATGCGTAATGCCGCCTGTTTCGGAGGTTTTTCTTTAATTATACCGAAGCATAAGGCCTGCGAAGTTAACGAAACGGTTTTGCATATTGCCTGCGGCGCGGAAAATTATATCAAAGTGGCAATGGTTTCCAATATTTCAAACGCCGTTATAAGGGCCAAGAAGGAAGGCTTCTGGATTATGGGAGCTGTGCTTGAAGCTTGCGCCAAAGATTTAAATACTCTCTCTGTACCGTTTCCCCTGGGCGTTGTGTTTGGCTCAGAAGGGGAGGGTGTCCGCTATGGGGTAGAAAAACATATAGACATAAAAGCGAAAATACCCATGCAAGGGGCAAGCCTTAGCTACAACGTAAGCGCAGCCTCCGCAATTTTTTGTTACGAAATAAATAAACAGAAAAAATGAAAAATACAAAAGATATAAAAAAAATTATACAATTTATCTCTGAAGCCGGAATGCTTAAAAATGTTAAGCGTTCCGGCTGGCAGGTGCTTGGAATTAAGAACGCTGAAAGCGTTGCCGAGCACAGTTTTCGTTGCGCTGTGATAGGTTATATTCTGGCGGGCATGGAGGGCGCTTCTTCCATAAAAGTAATTCTGCTTACTTTGTTTAACGATATACACGAAGCGCGCATAACTGATTTACACAAAATGGCGCAGCGTTATATAACTATAGATAACGCAGAAGACCGTTGTTTTATCGAACAGGCCAAAAACCTGCCGGATAAATTATGCAAAGAGTTAACGGGGCTGCACAAAGAATACAGGAAACAAAAAACGAAAGAAAGCATTATTGCAAGAGATGCCGATATACTTGAATGCCTAATCCAGGCTAAAGAATACTACGAGCAGGGTTTTAAGAAGGCTATCGAATTTACCAAGCGCGCACCGCGTTTTCTTAAAACAAAAAGCGCAAAAAAGTTATGGCGATTTGTAAAATTAAACAACATAACTGACTGGTGGGTTGCCTTAAGCGAATTCAAGCGTTAATTGTATTAAATGCGCGGGTGGCGCAGTTCGCATAAAAGCATAAACCCGATAATTTTCTTAAGGAGGTATGTGATGAAACACAAGGCGTTTTTTTATATAGCGCTTGCTTTATGTTTTTTAGTATCCGGAAATATTTTTGCCTATCAGTTCAGGGATTACAGCTGGGGAACGCCGCGAAAGGTTATTGAGGAGAGCTTATTAAAAGATAAAAAAGAATTGTCGAAAGAGCAGTACGCAATATATTATAACGAAAACATTTTTGGTTCAGATTGCAAGGTTGTATTTTTATTCACGCTTTCCGGGCAGCTTCTTTGCGCAATTAATCTTATTTGGAATAATACCGATATGGGCCCTAAACTAAAAGATGAGTTAGCAAAAAAGTACGGAGAGCCGATTAAGTTTAATGCTTATACTGAAGAGTATACCTGGCCCGGAACTTCCGACTACGACAAACTGAATCTTGATTATAATTATGGGGACACCCGCCTCGAATATTACGGCGGGGATTATTTTAAGGAATATCAGAAAAATATGGCTGACCTTTTTTCCGCAAAAAATGGATATGGCCCCAATAAGTATCCCCGCGAACCTCATATTATAATGGAACTCGATGGGGGCAGGCCTTACAATCACTACAAAAGGCGATAGGAGGATTGATGGTTAAAAGGATTACAACTAAAAATTTTAGCCCTTTCGGCAGATTGATACACCATCCCTTAAGACATACAAAGAGCAAAAAGCGCAATCTTTTTTGCATAGTATGTAAAGAGCCGAAAAATGTCGGATGGAGGATTGCGTATTTGATAGTTAGGGATAAAACTATAAATAAACTCGAGCAGCACCCGCAAACTTTTGAAAGCTTTGAGCCTGTAGCCGGAAAAACCATACTTTATCTGGCAAAAGAAAAAAAGCCCACAAAGATACATTGTTTCAGTCTGGACAGGCCTGTGATTTTGAACAAAGGAATATGGCATGGGGTGGTTACCATAGGCGGAGAAAGTGAAATAAAAATCACGGAGAACGCAAAAGTTAATTGTATCTACTGGAAGCTTGGATTTGATCTTAACTCAGGCCATAAGGTGGAATAGCCCGCCGATTTACATATTAAATTAATCCACAGGTAATTTTATTTTATCCAGCAGGTGGTTAATTTTTTCTACCAAAGCGTGAAATTTGTCTGATTTTCTTATCCTGATGTGGCCTTTCCTTCTGTCTTTTATGTGCGCGTCCAGCTCATATACTATTCTGTCAAACGGCCCTACTATCCGATGCGTTATTTTATAGGCGAATATAAGAATTATTAAAAGAGCAAGCGGTGCAGTAAGCAGCAATATAGCGGTTACACGTTCAGCTGCGGGTATAATATTATAAGCAATAGCTTCCGGAAAGCCCACCTCTGCAGAAGTAATGCCGAAGATTAAGTAATACAGGCAGATTGTTACAATCGTAGCAGGTACAAGCGCCGCCATTAAAACAAGCATAAAAGTCTGGCGATGCATGGGATTTGCGAAAAATTTCTTTCTCCGGTCGTTAAATTTAATCATTTTTCATACCCCACTTTTATATCGGTATATAAAGCTTCTGCGGTTGATAATGTATTATCCGTATCCGTCATTAAAGCTATAGCCCCTACTCCCGAGGGGTTTACGCCAAAAGCCCGCTTATAATCTTCGTATATATTTCTTTCTTCGTAGACCCACTCGTCGTTATCTTTTTTCCCCGATTCGACTACAATTAATTTTATGTTTGAAAAATACGGGCTGGTCATAATAGTTCCTTTAGGCAGGTCATCGCTCCAGACGTATTCAATTGCTTTTATGTTTGAAAAAATCCAGCTTGGAAATATTACATATATTCTTGCAGCGTAATCATCTCTTTCGAGCCACCCGCTTTTTGCATTTTTTTCTGCAACCGGCGCGTTCGCTGGTTTAGGTTTAAGAGGCCTTGATTTTAACCCGATAGCCGTAAGAATTTTTTCCCAGAGGCTGACGCTTTTCTTCGGTAAAAGTGCGCTGGCATAATAATTTTTTTCAGGAAACTTTAAAACCTTCCATTTCCAGCTAATAAGCGGATATTTTTTAGGGTCAAACCGTATGTTATAAATCAGGCCGGAACACGCACTCTTGCTTTTTGCGACAAGCTGTCCGCCGTCTTCTTTCAGTTCAACCGTGTATAATACCCGATTTTTGAATATTTTTTCCTGCCATTCGCTGAGTGCATCTTTTTTATCAAATTTAAATAACTTCGGCAGATTGGATGCGTAGGCAATAAAGATAATAACTGCAAGCGATAGTATAATTATTGAAAATAATTTTTTTGTTTTCATTATGTTGATTTGATTGTAACTCTATGGAAAAGGCGAGTCAACTATTTGTTTAATTGGCACTATCATTTTTTCTGCGCGCCTTTGCACTTTAAAAAAGATGAGCTCATTAAAAATAACTTACCAATACCGGACTTTCTGGTATAATTAAAAAACAATTATTTTATGAAGAAATACATAGGGCCAGTTTTAATTGTAGCTATTTTTCTTTACGGAACTTTTGCTTTTTGCCAGCCGCAGGCGAGTAACAGCGAAATCAGCACAGTACCTTCAACCGAACCCGATAAGCTTACCCCGCAGCACGATTCTTTGCCGGTTAAAGAAGGCGTCATTCTTGAAGAGGGCGATAGCCCCAAAGAAGCCTTAGGCAAGCACGAAGTAGAATCGTACCTGACATTTCTTCCTTCTACAAGAGCAAAAGACGGCAATTCGCGCATTCAAATCATAGAATCTGAATTTGATTATTCTTACGAGTATAAACTTTTTGAAAAAATACCTCTTACATTTTCTTTAACCAGCGAATATATCGATATAAAAGAAAATTCCAACCTTGATTTGCCATCTCATTTAACAGGTTTAAGCGCAGGGTTAGATGTTGTTTTGCCTTTTTTTAATTTAGATAAAACCTATATAAACCTGGGAGTAAGCCCTTCTATTTACAGGGATGACTGGCGTTTTGAAACATCTTCTTTCAGAATGCCGGTAAATACTTTTCTTATTTATAAACCGGATGATAAATGGGTTTTTGTAGGCGGCTTGGCATTTTTTCCTGATTATAAAGACAAATTTTTCCCGGTTGCCGGATTTGTTTATAAACCAAACGAAAAATGGGTTTTTAATATCACAACGGATGACCCCAGCATAGCTTATTCGCCCAATGACAGGCTTACTATTTTTACGCAAATGGAGCTCCCTTTGGGTGCTGAATATGAAGTAAAACATGGCGACTCAGAGAACGTGGTTTTAATTTACAACGACATGCGGGTTGGGTTAGGTTTGGGGTATAAGATTAATAAATTTGTATCTGTAACGCTTGCCGGCGGAGGAGTATTTGACCGTTATATCAGATACCGGGATATCGATGGGAAATTGAGCGTCAAAAACGGCGGATATGCCGAATTTTCCATAGACATAAATATGTAAGCAGATAACAGATGGCATATAAAATTACGAAAAAGGCGCACATCAAGTTTATGAAAGAAGCGATAAACCAGGCCGCACGCGGCGCAAAAAGCGGCGGAATCCCCATCGGTTCAGTGCTGGTTAAAAATGGTAAAATTATCGCCCGCGGATACAATAAACGCGTACAGCGAAGTTCAGCGATTTTACACGCTGAGATGGATTGCTTAAATTGCGCCGGCAGGCTCACCCTTGCCAATTATAAAAAATGTATTATATATTCTACGCTATCTCCCTGCGATATGTGCACAGGGGCAATTTTGCTTTATAAAATACCAATGGTAGTTATAGGAGAAAATAAAACTTTTAAGGGCCCGGAAGCTTATTCAAAAAAACGCGGCTTAAAAATTATCAATTTGGATATGAAAGAATGCAAAGATATGATGCGTGATTTTATTAAAAAAAATCCTTTGCTTTGGAGCGAAGATATCGCGGAATAGTTTTAAACAAAAAATAAATGTCATATAAAAAAATAATCGAGAGCGGTTTAAGGGCCGCCCAGGATAATATGTGCGATCAGGACAAGATCTGGTCCCGTTACAGCCACGATAAGGTTGACGTCGGAGAGGTCCTCGCTAAAGTAATACGGACATTAAACTGCGCTCTTCCTTTGGATTTACAGTTGCGGGCTCTTTCTATAGGCTCAAGCGATGAACCGCAGTTTAGAATTCTGGAAACCGCTTTTCGCGGAGGGCTTTATCTTCTCGATATAAACGATTGCGCCCTTAATATTGTGAGGGAGCGCATAAAGCGCCAGCGCACCGACCATGTAATTACGATAAAAGGGGATTATAACAAAATTTTTCTTAATGCAAAAACCAGAAAATATTTTTTCAAGAATAAATTAGACAATAGCAAAATTCATATGATTACCTTGCATCATTCGCTTTATTATTGCTGGGAACGCAATTGGTTTAATATTTTTGAGAATTTATATTCCAAATTTTTAGCGCGAAAGAGCGCAATGCACGCCGTGCTTATGAGCTCGGTAAGCAACAACCGGTTTACGACAACCTGGCTTTATAATCATTTTGCCGGTAAATTTTTCGGTATTCATAACGACCAGGATCTTTGCGTTTTCAAGAAAAAATTGCAAAATCAGCCGGCGTTTAAGAAAGCGCAGGTGCTCCTACGCACTAATCGCGTATATTTCGATGTGGATGATTTTAAAAAGTTTATGGCTGTTGTATGGATGATTCTTCTTTATCCGAATGTTCATAACTATAGCCTAAAACAGCGTGAAGAAATTACCGAGTTTATTTATCGAAAATTCTACAAAACCGGGCAGCCGCTTATTCAGGAGCAGGACCATTTAGTAGTATACAAAGGGATTAAGTTTAAAGGGTTAATTTAGAATAGTTATGCAGTATCCAGACAGCAAAGAAAGGTTTTCGATAATTTTTGTCCGGGATGAAAAACTTTTGAATGAAGTTAAACATTTAAGAAGCAGGGTTTTTTTCGGCAAAGACGAGAAAGAAGAGGATGAGTTCGACAGCTTCAGCCATCACCTTGCCGTAATGGACAAGGAAAAAGGTGAAATCATCGGCAGCTACCGGCTGCTTTTAGGCTCCGATGCAAAAAGGCACAATGGCTTTTATTCAGAGACGGAATTCGACCTTACAAACATAAAGAAGAATTGCCATGGCCAGGTGCTTGAAATGAGCAGGGCCTGCGTGCTTAGCGATTACAGGAAATTTCCAATATTAAAATTTATGTGGAAACAAATAATTTCATTCATGCTGGAAAATGAAGTGAAATATATATTTGGCTGCCCCAGTATTGAAGGCCCGGATGCTGATTATGTGGGCAAGATAGTTTCATATTTCAAGGCGGGCTGTTTTTCGGGAGATGATTTCAGGGTGTACCCGCTTAAAGAAAAGATATATAAATACGTTCCTTATGCGGGGGATTTGGACCTCAGAGAAATTTTGGGTGGTTTACCTTCCCTTATCAAGGGCTATTTGAAGATGGGCGCGGTTATCTGTTCGGAACCAGCTTTTGACAGTTATTTTAAGACAGTAGACTTTTTTATGATGCTTGATGTGGAGAAGATGAATATTCCATACAGAAAAAAATTTAATGATCAAAATATTTAAGATTCTGTTTTTATTCCTTCAGATTATTTTTTTTATTTTCGTATTTACCGGCCTTAACTGTTTATTCTTTTTTTCTCCCAAAATTAAAGCACGTTATATTTCTCTGGCTATACATATTTTTAGCGTAATCGCTACTTTCGTCATGGGTATAAAGATAAAAATATCCGGATTGGACAAAATAAGAAATAAAAAAGGATTGTTCCTCGTTACCGGGCACTTAAGCTACCTGGATGGAATAATCGCAAGCAGGATATTGCCTGTTATATTTGTCGCCCGCGGAGACCTTAGAGCGTGGCCATTTTTCGGGCTTTTTACCCTTCTTTCCCAGACCATTTTTGTTAACAGAAATACGCCTGCCGGCCTGCAGAAAGAAATAGAACGCATAAGCTATATGCTTACAAACGGCATAAATATTATGTTTTTTCCGCAAGGCACAACCACAAACTCTCCGCAAAATATATTGTTCAAATCTTCTTTTTTCCAGGCGCCCCTTGTAAGCAATTCAACAATAGTTCCGTTTGCGATAAGATATAAAAAGATAAACGGTAAGGCCATAGATGAGACAAACAGGGATCTTGTTTTTTGGTATGGCGATATGGATTTTATTCCTCACCTCGCTCATTTTTTGGGGCAAAGAAACATAGAAGTTGAGCTGGATATCCTGGAACCGATTAAAAATTCGGAAGGCAGCGATAGGAAATCTTTGAGCATGCTTTCTCAGGAAGCAATCAAAGCCAAATTAGACTAAAAACAAGGAGCAACTAATCCATGAAAATGAAAGTAGAGCGCATTACTACTCTTGCCGATGGAATTTTTGCTATCGCGATGACTCTTCTTGCTGTAACTATCGACCTTCCGAAGAAAAGCAAAGAGCTTTCAGCGGAAGGATTGCATAAATTTTTGTTTGAACAGTCCCAGGAAATTTTTAACTACGCCTTAAGCTTTATACTTTTGTCTTTATTCTGGATAATACACCACCGGCAGTTTCATTATATAACACACACGGACAAAAGGCACCTTTGGATAAATATACTGATATTTATGTCAATTACCCTGGTTCCTTTTTCAACCTCTATGGCAGGAGACTTTCCAGGAGACTGGATGGCTCAAGCTTATTTCCATTTGAATATGCTGATAATGGGAATACTATTTTATTTAAACTGGTCATACGCTACGAAAAACAAGCATCTCGTCGAGGCGTCTTTGGAGGAAAGCGAGATAATACTTGAAAAGAAACAACTTTTGATAACTCCTTCCGTGGCATTTCTTGCCCTTTTAGTTTCTTTTATGCAACCCCGTATTTCTATTTACCTTTATTTATTAATTCCGGTAATATCATCCTTAAAAAGATTTAATCTTAAGTGAAATTAAATATAGGCAGCAGCTGTTTAGATAATTCTTATTAAAAATTATCTTTTTTATTAAAGGAGGCAGTTATGTCTGAATTAAGATATAATCTTATTTCCGGAGAATGGATAATACTTGCCACGGAACGCGCCAAAAGGCCGAAAGATTTTGTAAAAATAAAAAAAGAACAGGTATCTTTGCCTGAATACAAAGAAAATTGCCCTTTCTGTCCGGGCAATGAAAGCCAAACACCTCTTGAAACGTTTCGATTGGGCGATACAAATTCCTGGAAAGTGCGTTCTGTTTATAATAAATTCGGGGCAGTTTCAAACGAAGAAAAAAAAGAAAGGCGAATTAGCGGTTTGTATAATTCAATGAACGGGTTTGGCATGCATGAGGTAATAATCGAGCATCCCCAGCATAATAAATGCATTCCTCTTATGACCTGCGAAGAAGTAGAAAATATTTTAAAGGTTTACAAGTCGCGTTACCTTGCTATTTCTAAAATTCAGGGTATAGAATGCATAGTGATATTCAAAAACCACGGCCCTGCTGCCGGAACTTCTCTCGAGCACCCGCATTCGCAATTAATCGCAATCCCTGTAGTTCCTCCGCAGATCCGCGGACGGCTTGAGCGCGCAGCCAGTTTTTTCGACTTTAACGGTAAGTGCGTATTTTGTACGATGCTTGAAAGCGAGCTTAAGGAAAAAACACGAATAGTTTTAGAAACAGAGCATTTCGTTGCTTTTATGCCTTATGCGGCGTTTACGCCTTTTGTGACTTGGATTTTTCCGCGCCGGCACAGCGTTTCTTTTTCTGACATAAATAACGAAGAAATAAGCGATTTGGCCAAAAATTTAAAAACTACCCTAAGCAAACTGTATTACGGCCTGGACAATCCCGACTTCAATTATTCTATCCGCTCTATACCGGTAGGGGAGAGAGGGCTGGATTATTTCCATTGGTATATAAGCGTTATCCCAAGATTAAGCCAACCCGCAGGGTTTGAACTTGGATCAGGCATGTTTATCAATACCGCGCTTCCCGAAACTGCTGCAGAATTCCTGCGGCAAGTTACCCCAGCTTAAATTTAACTTAAAATATCTTGACGGCTGATAGGGGTGTGATATACTTACTACAAATGCTATAAATAAAGTAAATAATATACTTAATGTAGATACATTAAATATAAAGAAATACGCAAAAATCCTGTTTTTTATAGCATTTTGGGTTCAGTGCCCTTGGCGCCTGATTAGCCAAGGTTGTTTAAGCTGTGCTAAAAGCCGGTAAAAATATGCATTCGCGCCATTTAACACAAGCCCCGTCAAAGTTACAAAAATTGATTACCTCTAAAGAAATATCTGATAGGTTTGATATCAGTTATCCTACGGTAACGCATTACACAAATATGGGTTTTTTTAGGGTGGTCGCTAAGCGCGGCAATAAACGTCTTTACAGCGAGGATGAGGTAAAAGCTTGCCTTACGAAAATAAAAGAAAAAGTAAACGAAGGTTATCCGTTAAGGCTTATCCGTGACAGTTTATTTAAGGTTTAAATGATTTATAAAGTTTTATCTTTTTTTGTGGCGGCTGCGGTTAGTTTTTCGGCTGTTGCGCCTTTTGGCGCCTGCCAGGATGACAGCGCAGTTGTCGCTATTTCTTCTGTTGGTGCGGCTATAGATACGGCATTTGAAAATAATAAAGAAATAAAAATCCAGGAAAAAGAATTGAATGTTGCGCGTGCAAATATATTGGGAGCAAAAAGCGAATTTCTTCCGCAGTTAAATTCCGAGGCTTCATACACCCACAATGGAGCGGTGCTTAACGTGGGTTCTTCTATCGTAACAAGCACAAAAAAAGATTTAGGCGTAGTTACCGGTTATAACAACGACAATAAGATCGGCGTTTCCGTCGATCAGATTGTTTATAACGGCGGAGCAAACATTGCAAATTTAAAACAAAGCCAGCTTAATCTAAAAGTAGCAGAGCAGACTCTGCGCGCCACAAAGCTTGATGTGGAATTCGAAACAAAACGCCTTTATTATGGGTTGCTTCTCGCGTATGAAAATTTACGTATAACCCAGGAATTGGTAGACCAGGCGCAGTTACATTATGAAAATGTGAAAGATAAATTTGAACATGGGACAGCTTCGCGTTTTGATATGCTTCAATCAAAAGTCCACGTTGCTAAATTACTGCCTGAACTTGTAAAATCCAGGAATGCCGTTAAATTGATGAAAGAAGATTTAAAAAAAGTGCTTGGCGTAGACATGAACGATGCAATTGAGGTAAAAGACATGCTTACCTATAAACTCGTGCCTCTCAACGAAAAACAATTTTTAAAAGAAGCATATCTTAATAAACCGGAAATGATTTTAAAATCTCTGGGCATAGACATAAGCGCCTGGGGTATAAAAATGGCGCGCTCCAACGGACTTGCGCAGATAAATGCTGATTTGGGCTACAATTATCGTTCCAATGATGTGGCTGATATGTTTAACAGCAGGCATAGCAACTGGAATGCGGGAGTGGTTGTGCGTATGCCGATATTCGATGGTTTTTCTACCAAGGCGAAGGTTGACGAAGCGAAAGCGAAATATACCCAGGCGGTTTTATCAAAAGAGAATGTGAGCGACCAGGTAGCGGTTGACATAAGGAAAGCCTGTCTTGATTTAAAAGAAGCCTTTTCAATAATAAAATCCCAGCGTGCAAACATCGTAGAGGCAAAGGATGCTTTAAGGATTGCCGAGATAGGTTATGACAATGGCGTAGACATAAATCTTGATGTCTTGGATGCGCAGGTGTCTTTAGGCCAGGTTCAGCAGAACCTTGCTTCGGCAATTTACGATTATTTAATGGCTGAAGCTTATCTTAAAAGGACCATGGGGCAAGGCCGTGCTAAGGAGGTTAAAAATGAAAAAAAGAGTTAAACTTATTGTTGTTATAGCCATACTTTTGGTTGCAGCCCTGCTGTCGGGCGTAATTAAATTTACTGAAGCGAAAAGGCACGAAAAACAAATCAAGGTTTCAGGCAACATCGAGGGGGATGATGTGCGCATGTCTTTCAGGGTTGACGGCCAGATCATTGAACTGCTTAGCGACGAAGGAAAGGTTATCAAAAAAGGTGATATAGTTGCGCGCTTAAATACGGATGAATTAAGTAAGGTAAAAGCCGAAGCTTCCGCGGCGCTGAAAGCTGCCCAGTATAATTACGAATTGTCAAAGGTAGATTACCTGAGAGCCGAAAATATGTTTAAAGCCGGTGCAATTTCCGCGCAGAAGCGCGACAGCGCCAAAACTCAATTTGACGCCGACAGCGCAAACGTAGAACAGCTCAAGGCGCAGCTGGAATTAGCTGATACGCGCCTTGGTTTTGCTGATTTAGCCGCACCTCTGGATGGCTTTGTCCTTGTAAAAAGTTCACTTGCCGGAGAAGTAATCCAGCCCGGGACCCCGGTATTTACCGCGATAGATTTAAACAATATCTGGGTTACAGCCTATATCAACGAAACAGATATCGGCAGGGTTAAATTAAATCAGAAAGCTTACGTAACTACCGATAGTTACCCTAATAAAAAATATTCCGGCTGGGTTTCTTTCATCAATAACGAAGCCGAGTTTACTCCAAAATTCATTCAGACTACCGAAGAAAGGGTCAAATATGTTTATCGTATCAAAGTAAGAGTGGATAATTCAAGCCTAGACCTTAAACCCGGCATGCCGGCAGACGCCTATATAATGCTCGACTAAAATGACAGTAATTAAAAGCGTAAACCTCAGCCGTAAATTCGGGCAGCTTACCGCACTGGATAATTTAAACCTGGAAATACCTGAAGGAGAAATTTTTGGCCTGGTCGGCCCTGATGGCGCAGGGAAAACCACAACAATGCGCCTTCTAACTGGAATCCTTGACCCAAGCCAGGGGGAAGCCTGGGTTTATAACAAGCATACCGTAAAAGAAGCCGAAGCTCTTAAGGAAAATATTGCTTATATGTCCCAGCGTTTCGGCCTTTATGAAGAATTAAGCGTTATCGAAAATATAAATTTTTATGCAGAAGTTTACGGCGTTGCCAAAGAAAAACGCAGCGAAACAATCGACCGTCTTCTTTCATTTTCAGGGCTTCTTCCTTTTAAGCAGCGTTTCGCAGGAAAACTTTCCGGAGGCATGAAGCAGAAATTGGGGCTTGCCTGTGCGCTTATTCATACCCCAAGGGTGCTTTTTTTAGATGAACCTACAAACGGAGTTGACCCGGTATCCCGGCGGGATTTCTGGAACATACTCTATGATCTGCTTAAGGAAAAAGTTACCATATTCTGTTCTACCTGTTATCTCGACGAAGCTGAACGATGCCGCAGGGTAGGCCTCTTGCATAAAGGCAAGTTACTACGCTGCGATTCCCCCGAGGCGGTTAAAAAAGAATGTAATGCCAAAACTCTCGAGGAAGCGTTTATTAAAATAATTAAAGAATATGAGGAACGGGTGGCGGGTGATAAATAGCAGATGGCAGATTTCAGATAGAATATATCTGTAATTGCTATTTGCTCGCTCTTCGCGAGCGTAAGCAAGTCGAAGGGCAATCTGCCACCCAACAAAATTATGGATATAGCCGTAAGCGTTTCTAACCTCGAAAAAAGATTCGGGGATTTTATTGCGGTAAATAAAATTAACTTTGAAGTTAAGCAGGGAGAGATTTTTGGTTTTTTAGGCCCTAATGGCGCAGGAAAATCTACAACCATAAGAATGCTTTGCGGAATAATACCTCCCACGTCAGGCACGGGGTATGTCGGAGGATTTGATATTACAAAAGAACAGCATAAAATCAAAGAACATATCGGATACATGTCGCAGAAATTTTCTCTTTATAACGATTTAACCGTGGAAGAAAACATAAATTTTTACAGCGGGATATATAAGATTCCTAAAAGCGAAAAGGCCGAAAGATTTGAGAAAGTAATTCATGCGGCAGGCCTTGAGGGAATGGGGTCACGCCTTACCTCAACACTTCCCGGCGGATGGAAGCAGCGCCTTGCGCTTGGCTGCGCGCTTTTGCATAAGCCTAAAATAATATTTCTTGATGAACCCACATCGGGGGTTGACCCCATAACAAGGGCGAGTTTCTGGGATACGATTAAAAGGATTGCCGCAATGGGCATGACTGTTTTTATAACTACTCATTATATGGATGAAGCGGAGAATGCAAACCGCATGGTTTTAATTTACCGCGGGACAATTATTGCCATGGGCACGCCTTCCGAAATGAAAACCAAATATATGGCAAATGAAGTTCTTGATATAACTGTTTCTGATTCCTACGCTTGGCTCGATAAAATTTCAAAGCTTCCCGGAGTCAAAGAGGCAGCGCTTTTTGGCGCAAATATCCACGCTGTCGTATACGATAGCAGCAAGGCTAAACCGGCGGTTGAGCAGTTGCTTAAATCGCAGGGAGGAGGAGCGTATCAGATAACTAAAATTCTCCCTTCGCTTGAAGACGTATTTGTTTCGTTAATAGAAAATTATGATAAAACAGAGCCTAAAAAGGATTAAAGCAATAGCTTGGAAGGAATTCGTGCAGATTAAGCGCGACCCAAGGAGCTTGGCGCTTGCGCTTGGGATACCGGTATTTTTGCTTTTAATTTTCGGATATGGGCTAAGCCTCGATATCGACCATGTGCCGATGATTGTTTGGAATCAGGATGCATCATCCCAGGTCAGCCGTGATTTTCTTCTGAATTTTAAAAACTCAAAATACTTTAAAATAATAGGCTATACCGATAATTACCGGGACATAGAATGGAAGATAAATAACGGTGACGCTATGCTCGCGCTTGTTATACCGAAAGATTTTTCCCATTATATAGAATCGGGTAAAACCGCGCCTTTACAGCTGATTAGTGATGGAAGCGATGCCAACACCGCGACAATAGCCATAGGTTATGTGCGTTCTGTGGTCGCGGGGTATAACGTGCAGCTTCTGACTGAAACTTTCAATCAAAAGGGGTTTGATTTTTCGCAGTCATTGGATGTTAGGCCAAGAATTTGGTTTAATGAAGGGCTTGTAAGCACCTGGTTTATAACGCCGGGAGTTATTGCCATGATTATAATGATTATCTCGGCCCTTCTTACCTCGCTTACTATAGCCAGAGAGTGGGAGAGGGGAACGATGGAGCAGTTAATCGCAACGCCGGTTAAGGCCCCTGAGCTTGTTATTGGAAAATTCATACCCTATTTCACAATTGCATTTTTTGACCTTTCCGTAGGGCTCGTTATGGCGAGATTTTTATTCCATGTTCCCTTCAGAGGGAGCTATTTGCTCCTTTTTTTCTTAAGCGGGCTTTTTTTAACCGGCGCATTGTCGCAAGGTATAATAATTTCGGTTGTCGCTAAGACGCAGCTGATGGCAAGTCAGCTTGCCGCGCTCACCACGCTTCTTCCAACAATACTGTTGTCCGGTTTTATATACCCTATTTTCAATATGCCTAAAGCTTTGCAGGTCATTACTTATTTTATACCGGCGCGTTACTATATAGTTATACTACGTGATTTATTTTTAAAAGGAAACGGTATTGGAACATTATGGGATGAAGCGCTTTTTCTTTTCCTGTTTGCCTTTGTTATGCTTACTTTGGCAATAAGAAAATTTAAGAAAAAGGTGGCATAAGCATGTTTGAACGGATACAGTCTATTCTGATAAAAGAATTTAAGCAGATTTTCCGTGACCCAAGGATGAAAACTGTTATTTTTATAAGCCCTCTTATTCAAATAATTCTTTTTGGATACGCCGCTAATAAAGATATAAACTATGTTCCAACCGCAATCTACGATAAGGATAATACCGTTGAAAGCAGAGAGTTGCTGCGCAGGTTCACTTATTCAAAATATTTTGTTCCGGAACGCTATATTTCTACCGACAAGGAACAAAACCATGTGCTCGATAAAGGGCTTGCAAGCGTGGTCATACATATTGACCGCGGTTTCGGCAGGCATCTAAACGCTGACAAAGACGCCGAGTTGCAACTTGCTTTTGACGGCACCGATTCAAATACAGCGCAGGTTGTAATGGGTTATGCAAATACTGTTGTCAGTGAATATCAGCAGGAGTTGATTAAGGAGCGTATATTATCAAAAGGAATCAGCGGTCCGGTATCAAAAGTTGACTTAAGAGACAGGGCTTGGTTTAACGGTAACTTGATTTCCAGGAATTACTATCTTCCAGGAGTTATCGCAACCATTGTTACGATAATGTCTCTTTTACTGAGTTCAATGGCCATAGTTAAGGAAAAAGAAATAGGCACCATGGAGCAGTTAATAGTCAGCCCGTTGAGGCCCATAGAGCTTATTGCCGGCAAACTTCTTCCCTTTGCGATAATTGCCCTTGCCCAGATAATCCTAGTTACGACTCTTGGTGTATTTTGGTTCCATGTGCCGCTAAGAGGAAATTTGATACTTTTGTTATTTTCTGCCTGTATATATTTATTTACCACGCTTGGCATAGGGCTTTTTATCTCCACCATATCTTCAACCCAGCAGGAAGCAATGATGTCGGTTTTTCTTTTTTACATGCCCGCAGTGCTTTTGTCGGGATTTGCGTATCCGATAGCCAATATGCCAAAATTAATCCAGGATTCTACAATAATCAATCCGTTGCGCTATTTTATGGTGATTACACGAAGCATATTCTTGAAAGGCGTAGGGCTTGAGGTTCTCTGGGCGCAGCTCGTTCCGCTTGTATTTATCGGGCTTTGCGTTATTACATTAAGCGCAGCCAGATTCCGTAAGAGCCTGGGATGATTTCAGGGCTAGCCAAAACCAGCAAAAAAAATTGTATTTTCATTGAGCGGAGTTATAATAGAAATCCAAATAATATTATGGCATATAATGTAATTTTTATAATTATTTTGTCCTGTTTTTGCTCTCCGGCTTTTGCGCAAAACACCGAATCTCAGGAAAAACCCGCAGCCGGAACTTCGCGCGAAGTTTTAACAAAATCGATAGAGGAAGCAGTCAAAAAAGCGGTAAAAGACCTGGATGCAGAAAAGGCGAGAGAACAGGAAGTTAACGCGCGGGAACTTTCAGTAAAGCTGGTTTCCGCGATGGATGACTGGTTTTCGAAGATAAAGGTAGAAAGGACAAAAGAGCTCAATAAATTGCAGCATCATGACTGGTCGGAGCTCAAAAAATTCCCTTCGCCGCTTCCTTATGATTATTATTTAAAAAGTTTTACTTATACGCTGAAAAAAAGCGATATTGCGCTGACAAATTCGATAGTTAATCCGTATAAAGCATCTGTCAGGATAGATGAGAAACTTTATATAGAAGGGTATCATTCTACCGACGCAGCAGGCCTTGAGCAATATCATTTTACTGTTATTACTCCTATTGACCTTCAATTAGAATACCGCGATAACATGTTTACAATTGTAGAAACAAAACACGGCCAGCCGGTTATGGAACGCGGTTGGCTAAAATAAAACTATCAGTGCAAGAGCCAACGATTTTCAATCAAATAAATGTTGATTTGCCGCTAGCGAATATTTACAAGCGTCTGGGCTACAGAAACGGTATAACAGCCCTGCCTAAAGAGCGCCAAAAGGAAACAGAAAGAATAATCAACGATACCTTACCGCTTATTTCGCTTAAAGGATGCGCATTGATAAATGCGGTTAAGAAGGAAGGAGAAACAATTCAAATAGGGAATTTTTCAATTACCAGCAGGCTCTTATCTTCTTTACTTTCCGACAGTAATGAAATTTTTTTATGCGCGGCAACAGCCGGAGAAAAAATAATAAAAGAGATAAAAAATTGTGCTCAAAATGATTTAACCCGCGCAGTTATCCTTGACGCTACAGCAAGTGAAATGACGGATGCCTGCTTTGAATGGCTGATAAATTATTATAACCGGCAATTAGTAAGAAGCGGGCAACGCCTTACGGACAAGCGTATTTCCTGCGGTTACGCTGATTTTGCGATTGAGAACCAGAAAAAAATTTATGATTTACTTAAACTTAACAAAATTGGCATAGAAATTACGCGGCAGTTTATGCTTATTCCGGAAAAATCAGCAACTGCTGTTTTGGGAATTATTAAATCATGAACGCAAGAGAAAAAATTAACTCTTTTTTAAAAAGAAGAATACTCCTGCTTGACGGAGCAATGGGCACCGAGCTTCATAAGCGCGGTATGCCGGAAGGGGTATTGCCTGAAACCTGGTCGCTGGGAAACCCTAAAATTTTAAAAGATATCCACAATGAATACAAAAAAGCAGGCTCGGATATCATATATACGTGCACCTTCGGAGCCAACCGCGTTAAACTTGGAAACCAAAAAATAAAGAACGTTGCGGGAATAAACAGGGATTTATGCCTGCTGGCAAAAGAGGTAGCCGGCAAAAATTGTTTTGTCGCCGGCGACATCGGTCCTCTTGGAGTATTTATCGCGCCCTTCGGCCCGCTTAATTTTGAGGAAGCAGTTGATATTTTTAAAGAACAGGCAAGAGCGCAATTATCGGCAGGGGTAGATTTGTTTGTAATCGAAACAATGATGGATATACAGGAGGCCCGCGCTGCGCTTATTGCGGTAAGAGAGCTCTCCGATAAATTTACTATCGTTACGATGACTTTTGAGAAAGGAGGCCGCACCTTAAACGGCACAACGCCTCAGGCAGCGCTGATTACGCTTCAGAGCCTAGGCGCGCAGGCAGTCGGCGCAAACTGTTCAACCGGGCCGGCAGATATGCTTAAGATTGTTAAAAGTCTTAAACCATACGCAACAGTGCCGCTTGTAGTTAAACCAAACGCCGGAATGCCTAAGTTAATTTCCGGCCAGGCGCATTTCAACATGCAGCCGCAGGAATTTGCTTTATTCGCAGAAAAGTTCGCCCGCCTTGGTGTAAATATATTAGGCGGCTGCTGCGGGACAACGCCAGGACATATATATGAAGCCGGAATTAAATTAAGAAATAAAAAGCCCGTTGCTCCTCATCGCAAATCAATAAGCGCTTTAAGCTCGGCAAGGTCTTTTCTTTTTCTTGAAAAGCAAAAGGATGTATTGATAGCTGGAGAAAGCATAAATCCGACCGGCAAACCGCGTTTTCAGCAGGAATTAAAAAAGGGGAAAATGGCTTTACTCGGAAAACTGGCAAATGAGCAAAAAGAAAACGGCGCCAATTTGCTCGACGTAAACGTGGGCGTGCCGGAGGTTAACGAAGAAAAACTGATGATAGATGCAATTGCATTGCTTTCTAGGATTGTTGATTTGCCTCTGGCAATTGATTCTTCAAATATTAAAGTGATAGAAAAAGCTCTTCGGTTTTATCCGGGCCGCGCGCTTATAAATTCAATTTCAGGTGAAGATAAGAAACTTAAGCCTTTGCTTAATCTGGCAAAGAAATACGGAGCAATGTTTATAGTTTTGCCTATAACGGGCCGCATCATTCCTAAAACCCTGGTTGAGCGAAAAAATATAATAAAAAACATTTTCAAAGAAGCAAAGAAGTTGGGATTTTTCAAGAAAGATTTAATAGTTGATTGCCTGGTGCTTACTGTTTCTTCGCGACCGCGAGCTAGCCTTGATGTTTTAGAAACAATATCCTGGTGCAGGAAAAGCTTCAAAGCAAATACTATCATAGGCCTTTCGAATGTTTCTTTCGGCCTGCCGAAAAGAGAAATTATAAATACAACTTTCCTTAATATGGCTAAAAAATTGGGGCTTATGCTTGCTATAGCCAATCCTTTACAAAAGAAGAGCCTCGTAGATTTAAAGGCGAAAGAACTTTTGTTAAACAAAAAGGGATCAGCTGCGAAGTATATATTGCATTACTCTAATAAAACTGATAACCGGATAGAATATCATCCGGATAGAAAGCTTTCTCCGGAAGAGGAAATTAAAATAGCTGTTATCGAGGGTAACCGCGATAACATAGCTCATTTTATACGCCGGGCGCTTATATCCGGTAAGGGCCCTTTGGCTATAATGCAGGATATTTTAATACCGGCCATAATTGATGTCGGCAGGCTCTTTGAAAAAAAAGAGTATTTTCTTCCGCAGCTTATAGCGAGCGCGGAAGCCATGAAGCGCGGCACGCAGGTTTTGCTTCCTTATCTTAAAAATAAAAAATTGGAAGAGAAAAAGGCAATTATTCTGCTTGCCACAGTTGAAGGGGATATCCACGATATAGGAAAAAATATAGTTTCGCTTTTACTGGAAAATTACGGATTTAAAATAATTGATTTAGGAAAAGATGTTTCTGCGCAAAAAATAATCGAGGCTATAAAAAAACATAAACCGGATATAGTAGGCTTATCTGCGCTTATGACAACCACAATGGTTAATATGAAAAAAGTAATAGAGTTAGCGCGTAGCAGGAAGCTAAAGTGCGAATTTATGGTGGGCGGAGCAGTTGTGACCAGGACTTTTGCCGAGGAAATTAATGCCAGTTACGCAAAAGACGGAATCAACGCCGTGCGCGTTGCAAAAGCTTTATCGGCAAGGTAACTTTGCTTAACTGGTTTTTATGCTGGTTCATAAAATAAAACAAGAATTAAGAAAAAACAGCAGTAAAGAAAAAGCAAAAATACTTAAGGGTTTCTTTAAAACCGCTCCCGGAGAATACGGCCACGGTGACGTTTTTCTCGGAGTTTCGGTTCCGCACATAAGGGAAATTTCAAAGAAATACCGGCAAATAGATTTAAAATCCGCCTTAAAGCTTCTTAAATCAAAAATACACGAAGAAAGGCTGCTTGCGCTTATCGTTCTGGTTTTAAAGTTCGAGGAAAGCGGCGTTTCAGGTAAAAAGAAAATTTACGGACTTTATCTTCAATATACAAAATACATAAATAACTGGGATCTTGTTGATTTGACAGCGCCGAATATTGTAGGCGGGTTCCTGGCAAATAAGGATAGGAAGGTTCTGTACAGGCTGGCAAAGTCAGATTCTTTATGGGAAAGGAGGATTGCTATAGTTGCGACTTTGAATTTTATAAGGAATAACAATTTTGCCGACACTCTTAAGATAGCAAAGTTTTTATTGAATGATGAAGAAGATTTAATCCACAAAGCCTGCGGCTGGATGCTACGTGAGGTTGCCAAAAGACAAAAAAAGCTGGTTGTGGATTTTCTATCCAGGTATCACAGGAATATGCCGCGGGTTATGTTAAGGTATACTATAGAGCGCTTTCCCCGTAAGGAGCAGCTAAGATATCTTTTAAAGAACAGATTATAAATTCCAATATACCATTTGCATATTCTATTTTTTTTGTAATAATTACTACATGAAAAGATTTCTTTTGTCTTTGACCGTTCTTTTTATAGCCTGCTTTCTTATCCCCGCAGCGCATCCCGAAACTATCAAACTTAAAAATGGCAAAACTGTAGAAGCAAAAATAATTGAAAAAACAGGTAAAAGCATAAAGTTGGATATCAGCGGCCTATCTATAACTTATTATCTTAATGATATAGCAAGCATTGACGGTGTTTCTCTAGCTAAAGAACCGCAGAAAAACAGTGATGCTGTTGGTGCTTACGATAAAGGATTGTTGTTTTTAAAACAAGAAAAATACAAAGAAGCTTTGGCTGAATTCAATAAGGTTATAGCATTAGAACCGCAATGGGCAAGTGCCTATGCGAACAGAGCCAATGTTTTAGATGATTTGGGAGAATATGATAAAGCAATACTAGACTACGATAAAGCTTTGATGTTAAAGTCCGACCCGGCCTTAACTTACTATAATCGTGGTCTGGCTAACGTACGAAAAGGCAACGATAAACAAGCTATATCTGATTTTAGCAAAGCTATTGAAGCGTCCGACAAATTAACCGATTCTTTCTACCGGCGCGGGCTAAGCTACTATAATACAGGCCGTTTCGATGAGGCAATATCTGATTTTAATAAAGTTATTGAATTGAACCCAAAATTTGTTCAAGTATATGTTGATCGCGGAGTTGCTCACTATGATCAGGGAGATTATCATCAGGCAATCCTGGATTTTGACGCAGCTATTGGTTTTGACCCAAAATTTGTCGATGCTTATATAGAGCGTGGTAACGCGATAGACCAGCTTGGTGATCACCGACGCGCCATATCGGATTACAACACAGCTCTTAGGTTGGATCCAAAGTCTAGCTTCGCCTTTCTTAATCGAGGGGTAACGTATAGTCGGATGGGTTCTTTTAAAGAAGCAATTTCTGATTTTAATAAAGCTTTGGAATTAAATCCAGAATTAGGCAAGGCTTATTATGGCCGCAGTAAAGTGTATTATGAAAAAGGTTTCTATTCTCAAGCCTTAAACGATGTTGACAAAGCAAGGTCAATGGGGGTCAAAGTAGAAGAAGATTATGTCAAGGAACTTGAGGCACTGGTCAGATAGTCCTTTTATTGAAAGGTCTTGTTCATCATAATTGATTTTGCAAATTGCAGTAGCGACCAAGTGCGAAACGCAACGCCAGCCGCGAAGCTTCTCGTACATATGGGGAGCTAAAATAAAGGAATACCCTATTTATTCCAAGAGAGATGTTTTTATTGCGTCTCTTTTCTGGAAAAAATGTGAATTTCCAAAAGACTCTGGTTGTGAGTGTGTAGGCCGACCTTGCAATAGAAATGATTGAGAACTCTGCAATTTGTGATATACTTATAACCTATGACGCTTGAAGAAAAAATTTACAAAGATTACGTCGATGCTTTAAAAAGCAAAAACCGGCCTAAAGCTGAGTTTTTAAGCTTCATACGCGCAGAATTAAAAAACAGCGCAATTGAGCTTAAAAAAGACAAACTGGACGATAACGAGGTTTTGAATACGCTTAAAAAGCAGAAGAAACGCCTGGAAGAATCCTACGAGATGATGCAGAAATCGCAAAGAGCCGACATACTTGACGGCCTTAAGGTGGAATTGTCAATTTTGGATGAATATCTCCCGCGCCAGCTAAGCGACGCCGAATTGTCCCAATTGGTTGAGCAGACAATAAAAAATATGGGCGCTTCATCGATTAAGGATATGGGCCGCGTCATGAAAGAAATTCTCGGCTCAGCCGGAGCCAGCGCTGATTCGAAAAAAGTCAGCGAAATTGTAAAAGCAAAACTTACTAACCAATAATTATCCGCAGGCATATCCCCTTAGTGCCTATAGATAAAATTTATGAAAAGCCTGATAGTTTACTATTCTCATTACGGCAATACTGCATTTGTAACCCATAAGGCGTGGACTGAATTAAGCAAAAAAGGCGAAGCCGATATTTTTGAAGTAGAATATGTAGATGGGAAAAAGAATATCATCAAACGGGTTTTTTACAGATTTTTTCCTTTTTTCGTAAAGATAAAGCCTGTTCCTTCGGATTTAAGCGGCTATGATATCCTGTTTCTCGGCGTTCCTGTTTTGGCAGCGCATCCTTCTTCGGCGCTTTTAAAATACATAAAATCGATACAGAATATAGATAATAAAAGAATCATTTGCTGCTATGTATTTGGCATTGAATTAAGCGCAAGGCATTGCGCAACCAACATTTCAAAAATTCTGGCGAAAACAGGCAACCCCCGCATAACAAATATATTTATCCCCTGGAATAATGTTCATAACGTAAATTTCGTAGATAAAATACTGATAGAAGTTATAAATAAATTAAGTTGACTGCGTTATGAAATTTACAAAATCGCATAAAGCATACATGCAGCTTGCAATTAGTGAGGCAAGGAAAAATCTTTTAACGCCGGACGGCGGCCCTTTCGGCGCAGTAATAGTAAAGGGAAATAACGTGGTAGCGGTTTCAAGAAATACGGTTTTAAAGGCTGATGCAAGCTGCCACGCCGAAGTAAACGCTATACGCGTTGCTTCCAAAAAACTTAAAACTTACGATTTGTCAGGATGCCGGATTTATTCAACCACAGAGCCCTGCCCTATGTGTTTTAGCGCAATACATTGGGCAAGGATTGATACGATAATTTACGGCAATAATATCGCTGATGCAAAAAAAATAGGCTTCAACGAACTTTCAATTTCTAATGTTTCAATGAAAAAAATCGGCAAGGCTAAAATAAAAATTATAAGCGGAGTATTGCGCGAGGAGTGCAACCGCTTGTTCAACGAATGGTCAGTATCACCGGATAAGCAGTTATATTAAATCCTTAACAGTATGAAAAATCAGAAAAACCTAACCGCAAAAGCTTTAAATCCCGTAAATTTAGTTGCTTACGGTAAAGATGCCGTAGTTAGCAGCACGATAATTAAAAAAGAAGCCGGTACTGTTACGCTATTTTCGTTTGATAAAGGACAGGGATTAAGCGAGCACACTGCACCGTTTGATGCTTTGATTTATATTATTGAAGGCCGCGCAAAAATTTATATTGCCAAAAAGCCCCGCCAGGTTAAAAAAGGGGAAATGATTATCCTTCCTGCCCATAAACCCCACGCCGTAAAAGCCGTAAGTAAATTTAAAATGATGCTGGTAATGATTAAGTCTAAATAATTGTTGCGAATGTTACGAAGGTTACGGAAGTTACGTAGGTTACGAAGGTTGCAAGGATCTCGTAAATTCAAGTTTCAAGGGTTGACCTCATTGTTTCGTTTATATTTTTATATTTAACGCAAATTCAACCGCCCACCAAAGGTTAGGTCAGCTGGACGAAGTTATTAAATGTTTTATTCCTTACCTTTGTCTTCTTTTTTTGTTTGTATGCGATCGGGCTTTATATTAGCTTCTTCAATTTTATCTGGTTCTGTAGGCCATACAATTTCATCTTTTTCTGGTTCGTTTTCATTTTCTGGTTTTTTTTTGTCATCATCTCTGAACATGGTTACCCTCCTTTTTTACTAACAATTTCTATTTTATAAATTTTTTGAGGTAAATTATATGTTTTTAAAAAATATAGAGGCATCGCTATTACAAGAAAAACAACCGCCGCGAATAACCATTCTATTGTTCTCCTGAAATATCCAGATTTAACTATATTTAGATTACGATTATTATCGGCAGATATTTTATATTGACTAAGCAAGAAAAATATAAGTTCTTTTTCAATGTCACGTTTTTCTGTATTTTTTTCGTTATCATTATATTTTTTCAATGCACGAATAATCGAGTCTATAGTGCCAATTGATTTAACGTAGTCGTATTTATAAAAAAGTATAGAACGAGCAAAGTAACATAAGGCGAAAACTAAACTTATAATAATTAGAACAAACGCAATAAAAAAAATAAAGCAACAAATACTTCCATCAATTTTTGGTAGTTCTTTTATGAAAAAAAATAAAGCTCCAATGATGATCGTTGATATCGTGATTGGAAAATTGAGACGACAATTTATTGTATTTTTTTGTTCTAATTCAAAATTGTAAGCTTTCTCGTATAGGGGTAGCAAGGTATCTTTGGCAAAATTGAAATCATAACCATTTAAATCGATTTTATTATTCTTCATTTAACAATTAATATATGGGATCCGCCTTTCTTGAAAACCCTTCTAAATATTAGCACTCTGAGGGTGTTTTTGCAATAAATAGCTTAGTTCTTAAAGGTCTTCGGTCTTTAGTCTTGCAAGGTGAATTAATTTGACATATATAGGTATATTATATATAATCTAGCAATATGAGTAAGGAAAAATTAGACAAAATCAGCGCAAATTTCGGCAATCCTTTCGCAGAGACTGCTTTTGATAAGCCTTTTACTATCAAGGAAATACTGGGTTCTTTTGAGGAAAATAAGGTAGTTACTGTTGCCGGAAGGCTGGTTACAAAGAGGGAGCATGGAAAATCAAGCTTTGCTAACATTGCGGACTATACCGGAAAAATTCAGATTTATGCCCGGTTGGACATTCTGGCGAAATATTATGAGCTTTTTAAGGATTTAGATATCGGAGATATTATCGGTGTCCGCGGCAAGCTTTTTAAAACCCATACCGGAGAATCCACCATACTTGTGGAGGAGCTTAAATTACTTTCCAAAATAATTTTGCCCTTGCCTGAAAAATGGCATGGACTGCGTGATGTCGAAATACGCTATCGCCAGCGTTATCTTGATTTAATCGCCAATCCCGAAGTTAAAGAAATATTTTTAAAACGTTCGCGCATAATTTCACAAATCAGGGATTTTTTCAATAAGCTTAATTTTATGGAAGTTGAAACCCCGATGCTGCACACTATAGCAGGCGGAGCTGCGGGCAGGCCGTTTGTCACTCATCATAACGCCCTGGATTTTGATGTCTATTTAAGGATTGCTCCAGAGCTTTATCTTAAGCGATTATTGGTCGGCGGCTTTGATAAAGTTTATGAGATAAACCGAAGCTTTAGAAATGAAGGAATTTCTACCAGGCATTCGCCTGAATTTACCATGCTTGAAGCTTATTGCTGCTACAATAATTATGAATACATGATGAAATTATGCGAAGAGTTATTTTGTTCTCTGGCAAAAGATGTAAACGGCAGCCTTACCCTTAAATATCAGGATGGAGAAATAGATTTAACGCCACCCTGGCAAAGAATTTCTTTTGCTGAAGTTTTTAAAGATGAATTTGGTATTTTGCCGGAAGATAATCAGGATATATTTTTGCAGAAAATTACCGCAAAGCTTAATTTAGCCGGAAAAGGCTTAAGCCGCAGCCAGATTTTAAATATTACTGAGGAGCTTATTGAGAAAAAATTTCCTAAAAATAAACCGGCTTTTATCGTTGATTTTTTTACCTGGAATTCGCCTCTCGCTAAAAAGAAAAAGGACAACCCGAGCCTGGTTGAGCGTTTTGAGCTTTTTATTGCCGGCCTTGAAGTTGCTAATGCTTATTCGGAATTGAATGACCCTATTGAGCAGAAGGAGCGTTTTGAAAAGCAGATGGAGACCGAGGAAGAACTGCCCAAAAAAATAGACAACGATTTTGTTACCAGTCTTGAATACGCTATGCCTCCCGCAACAGGGCTTGGTATCGGCATAGACAGGCTGGTTATGCTTCTTCTTAATCAGCCTTCGATAAGAGATGTAATTCTTTTCCCGTTGCTAAAGCCCATAAGCGAAGAAGAACAGAAGCCAGAGGCAGAGGCCCAAAATCCTTAAGAAAATTAATCAAAATTTATTTTAATTCTCAGCCGTAGCCGACAGTAAATTCGGCTTTTTATCCAAAACTTCTAACAATTATGTTTGCCAGTTTTTATCTAGCCAGACGATATTTCTTGCGCGGAGCCGCAAAACACATTTCTTTTATAAGCATAATATCCTGCCTCGGTGTTAGCCTCGGCGTTTTTGCCTTAATTGTTGTAATGTCCGTAATGAATGGGTTTGATAACGACCTTATGGACAGGCTCCTTAAGTTTAATTACCATCTGACCGTAGAGAGCCCGGAAAAAGAATTACTTCCGGCAATTGCGGCAAGAATTGACAAGATAAATGGCGTTGAGAATTCTTCAATTATTCTTCAAACCCAGGTTTTTGCAAAAATAGACAGGTATATAGTGCCGCTTATGGTTAAGGGTTTTGATTTTAACGATGAGGGCGAGGCAAAGAATTTTTTCCAATACGTAAAAAAGGACCTTAAAAACGGCGGTTTTTTTGTGGGGGAAGGTTTGTATGACAGGCTTGGCCTCCAGGATACCCTTGAATATTACACCCTTGATAAAAATTTTAAACTAAAAGAAGAAAGCCTGCGGGGGTTTTTCAGGATGGGCATATACGATATAGATAATAATTACCTGATAGCAGACCTGGAAAAAGCCAAAAGCCTTTCGCCGAACTATTATATGTTTTTAGGGGTGCGTATAAAAAACCCGATGGAGGCAAAAAGGATAAAAAATATTATAGCCCAGGAATTTCCGAGAGGGCTTTCAATAAGCACCTGGATGGATAACCAGGTTTTACTCTCCGCGCTTAAGCTTGAAAAATTAACGATGTTTGTGCTTTTGAGCCTGATTGCCCTGGTTGCTTCTTTTAATATTTTCGCTACCTTAATGGTTAAAGTGGTTGAAAAAACCAAAGATATTGGAATACTTAAAGCGCTGGGTTTTACTTCCGGAAAAATTTTAGCGATATTTTCTCTGCAGGGAATATTTTTGGGGTTAATAGGGGTTTTTTTGGGCACAGCCTCAGGGCTTGGTTTATGTTTTCTTATGCAGAAGTACCATTTTGTAAGAATTCCCGTTGATATCTATTCGATTGAATATTTACCGGTCTATATCAATTACCGTGATGTATTCTTAATTGCTGTCCTGGGGCTTTTGTTTTCTTTTATTTCAAGCCTGTTTCCTGCAATAAGAGCGTCGAAATTGTCTCCCTGTGAGGCTTTAAGATATGAATAATTTGATAGAAATTACACAGCTAGCTAAAAGATTTCATAACGGCCAGGAAGAGGTATCAGCCCTTAAAAATATTTCATTGCGGATTAATGTTAAAGATTATCTTGCGATAGTGGGGCCCTCGGGTGCTGGGAAATCTACATTACTGCATATAATAGGCGGGTTGGACGAGCCTTCGGGCGGCAGCGTTACGTATAAAGATAAAAATATTTATGAAATGAAAGAAAAAGAACGCGCTTTATGGAGAAACCAAAAAATAGGGTTTGTTTTTCAGTTTTACCATTTGATAGAGGAGTTGAATGTTCTTGAGAATGTTGCGATAGCTGCCTGCGGCAGACTGACAAAATCTGCTTTTAAAACAGCTTTAAACTTGTTACAATATTTAAACATGGAAGAAAGAAGAAGCTTTTTTCCATCGCAGCTTTCCGGAGGGGAGCGCCAGAAAGTAGCATTGGCAAGGGCTCTTATAAATGACCCGGAAGTTATTTTATGCGATGAGCCAACAGGAAATTTGGACAAGGATTCCCAGGATAAAGTAGTTGAATTGCTTGAAAAATTAAACACGGAAAAACAAAAGACAATTATACTGGTAACGCATAATCTTGAGCTTGCGAAAAGAGCCAAGAGGTCAATAACGTTAAAAAGCGGAGAGATAATAAGTAATTAATATATTTAAAACGGAGGAGCTATGAAAATCTATTTAAACGGTAAACTGGTTGAAAAAGAGGATGCGAAGATTTCTGTTTTTGACCATGGTTTTTTATATGGGGATGGCGTTTTTGAAGGGATTCGCGCTTACGATTGCCTTGTTTTTAAATTAAAAGAGCACATAGACAGGCTTTTTGAGTCAGCCCATTCCATAATGCTGCCTATAAAATTAAGCAAGGAAAAAATGATTGAGGCTGTTACCGAAACCTTAAAAGCCAATGGCCTTAAGGATGCCTATATACGCTTAATTGTTTCGCGCGGAGAAGGCGACCTTGGGCTTGATCCCAGAAAATGCAAGGGCAATGAAACTATAGTTGTTATTACGGATAGAATAGCTCTTTATTCCGAGAAACTTTACCGCGAAGGAATGGCAATTATTACTGTTCCTACGATTAGAAACCTACCGGAGGCGTTGAATCCTCAGATAAAGTCTCTTAATTATCTGAATAATATTTTAGCTAAAATAGAAGCTGTTAATTGCGGATATGAAGAGGCTCTTATGCTGGACCATCTTGGTTATGTCGCGGAATGCACCGGAGACAATATTTTTGTGGTTGAGAAGGAAGAACTCTATACGCCTCCTCAATGCATGGGAACACTGCGCGGTATTACGCGTGACGCGGTTTTAGCTGTTGCGCGGAAATCTAAAATTCCAACCCACGAACACGTTTTGACCCGGCATGAATTGTATAATAGCCAGGAGTGTTTCTTAACCGGAACAGCCGCAGAAATTATCCCTGTTGTTAAGGTTGACGGAAGGCAGATTGGCAATGGAAAGCCGGGGAAAATTACAAAACTTTTGATGCAGGGATTTAAAAAACTTACCAAAACAGACGGAGTTAAATACAAACTAGGTTAAGGCCAAGGCTAAGGTTGATGATTTCAATCTCAACCTCGGCCTCAATCTTTCCCCAAACAAATATGTTGTGTGATATTTGCCACAAAAATATAGCTACAGTCCATCTTACGGAAATTATTAACGATAAGGTAGTTGAGATGCACATTTGCCAGAATTGTACAAAAATAAAAACACAGGAATTGAAAGATAATCTTACCATACCGGAGCTTTTGACCGGCCTTATGAACACAACCGAAACGCCGAAAAAAGAAATATTGCTTAAATGCCCTTTTTGCGGTCTGACCTACGCTGATTTTAAGAAAAAAGCGCGGCTTGGCTGCGGCAGGTGTTATTCCGTTTTTAGAGTGCAGATTCTGCCCCTCCTTAAAAAAATACACGGGTCTCTTACCTATTCAGGGAAATTTGCGGTGCCTGCGCAAAAAGACTATTTTTCAACCAGCGTAAAAGAATTAAAGGCAAGGCTTGAGCGTGCTATAAAATTGGAAGAATATGAGGAAGCTGCCCGTTTGCGCGACGAACTTAAAAAATTAGAAAAAGAGCCTAAAAAAGATAGCAGATAAAAGCCCTCGGATCATAAAAAACGATTGTCGTATAAATAAATATCTGGCATCCGCTATCTGTTATCTGTAATCTACAATGTAAACCTATGTTTGAAGAATTGTTAAATAATAAAGATACGTGGCTAAGCGGTAAGGGCCCATTTTCAGAAATAATTTTTTCATCGCGGGTGCGTTTAGCCAGAAATTTTTCTGATTATCCTTTTCCCTTACGGGCTTCGTCTGTGCAAAAAGAAAAGATTCTAAAAATAATGGAAGAAACCCATGCGAAAAGCAGTATTCTGAAAAATGCTGCTTTTCTGCGGATGGAAGAAATAAATGACATAGACAGGCAGTTTTTACTTGAGCGCCACTTAATAAGCCAGGAGCACATGCATGCTGCAAAGGGCAAGGGGCTTATTCTTTCATCGGATGAAAAAATTGCTCTTATGATAAATGAAGAGGACCATTTAAGAATGCAGGCGATGGCTTCCGGTTTTGACTTGAAGAAGGCTTATGAGGCAATTAATGCAATTGATGATTCAATGGCCAAATTTGTAGATTTTTCGTTTATGCCGAACCTGGGATACCTTACATCATGCCCTACCAATGTAGGAACTGCTCTTCGCGCTTCCTGTATGCTGCATCTTCCAGCATTAACCTTTACAAAAAGAATAAACAAAGTGCTTGAATTACTTGCAAAGATTTCTTTCGCGACCAGAGGATTTTTTGGAGAAGGCACACAGGCTCTAGGAGATTTTTTCCAGATTTCTAATCAGATAAGCCTTGGCCTTTCAGAGTTAGAAGTTATAGAGAATTTGGCAGGCGTAGTTAACCAGGTGAAAGAACAGGAAATAGACGCCCGCGGGATTTTATTAAAAAAACATAAATTGGCGCTTGAAGATAACGTTTGGAGGTCATACGGGGTTTTAAGGAACTGCCGCCTTATAAGCAGTAAAGAAGCATTAAGTCATCTTTCTATATTGTCTTTGGGCCTTGATTTAGGTATAATTGATAAGATAAGCAGAGAAATGCTCAATAATCTGTTTTTGATGATTCAACCGGCGCATCTTCAAAAAGTAGAAGCAAGGGTTTTGAAAGAGGGAGAAAGAGATTTTATAAGGGCACAGATTTTAAGAGAGAGATTAAGCGTATAGCCTTTGGTAATTTTACAAAGGCTTGTCTTATTCATAAGGAGGTCAATAATGTTTAACAGATTTACAGAGCGGGCAAGAAAAGTTTTGGTTCTTGCTAAAGAAGAAGCAAGGCGTTTCAACCACGATTATATAGGCACCGAACATATACTTCTTGGTTTAATAAGAGAAGGCGAAGGCGTTGCCTGTGCGGTTTTACAGAATTTAGGCATCGATTTAGAACGTTTAAGAATTGAAATAGAAAAACTGATTTCACCCGGAAGCTCTGCTTCCGTTTTGGGGGAAATCCCCTTTACTCCGCGCGCTAAAAAAGCCCTGGAACTGGCAGCCGAAGAAGCGCACAACCTGGGGCATAACTATATAGGCACTGAGCATATCCTGCTTGGTTTAATAAGAGAAGGCGAGGGCCTTGCTTCGCAGGTTCTTTTCTCTCTCGGCGTTGATTTAAGAAAAATAAGAGAAGAAATTGCAGCTCTTCTTGGAGGAAGCCAGACTTATCAGGGCGCTCAACCCCAGACTGCCTCTAAAACTCCCGCGCTTGATTCTTTCGGAAGAGATTTGACCAAACTTGCGAAAGAGGGCAAGCTTGACCCCGTTATCGGCCGTAAAGGAGAAATTGAAAGGGTTATACAGGTGCTTTCGCGTAGAACCAAAAATAATCCTGTTCTTTTAGGGGAAGCCGGCGTTGGTAAAACCGCAATCGTTGAAGGGCTTGCTCAAAGTATTGTGCTTGGAGAAGTTCCTGAGATTCTCCGGAACAAAAGAATAGTTGTGCTTGATTTGGCTTTGATGATTGCAGGCACAAAATACCGCGGACAATTTGAAGAAAGAATAAAGGCTGTAATGGAAGAAATAAAACGCTCCAAAGACGTTATTATTTTTATAGATGAGCTGCATACTCTTGTTGGGGCTGGTGCTGCAGAAGGAGCAATAGACGCTTCAAATATTTTAAAGCCTTCCTTATCCAGAGGAGAAATACAGTGCATAGGCGCAACTACTCTTGATGAATACAGAAAATATATAGAAAAAGATGCAGCGCTTGAGAGAAGGTTTCAGCCGATAGTAGTTGAGCCGAATTCGGTAGAGGAAACAGTTGAGATATTAAAAGGGCTTCGCGATAAATACGAAGCTCATCATAGGGTTAAATTTTCCAACGAGGCAATTGAAGCCGCGGCAAAGCAATCCGACAGGTATGTATCGGGAAGATTTTTGCCTGATAAGGCAGTTGACCTGATTGATGAAGCTGGTGCCCGCGCGCGCTTGGCAGTTTTAACTGCTCCTAAAGAAATAAAGGACCTTGAAGATAAATTAAATGAGATAGACCGCGAAAAAGAAGCGCTTATAAAGCAGCAGGATTTCGAAGCGGCAGCGCGCCTTCGTGACGAAGAAAAGAAATTTAGATTGCAGCTCGACGCCTTTCGTAAAGACTGGAGCAAAAAAAGAGACCAGATTATTCCTACAGTTAACGAAGAAGATATCGCCCGCTTGGTCGCGCAAATCACGGGCATTCCTATCTACAGGCTTGAAGAACGGGAATCCGAAAAACTTCTTAAGATTGAAGAAAAATTAACCGAAACGGTTATAGGCCAGACCGAAGCCCTGCAGGCGATAGCGCGTTCTATCCGGCGCGCAAGAGCAGGAGTGAAAGAGCCGCGCCGGCCGATAGGTTCGTTTATGTTCCTGGGGCCTACTGGCGTGGGTAAGACGTTACTTGCGCGTGCCCTTGCGGAACTTATGTTCGGCGATGAGGAAGCGCTTCTTCAGATTGATATGAGCGAGTATATGGAGAAATTCAATGTTTCAAGGCTGATAGGAGCTCCTCCCGGATACGTGGGTTATGAAGAGGGCGGCCAGCTTACAGAACGGGTAAGACGCAGGCCGTATTCCGTAGTTTTGCTCGATGAAATAGAAAAAGCCCATCCCGATGTGTTTAATTTGCTTTTGCAGATACTCGAAGAAGGCAGGCTTACCGACAGTTTTGCAAGAAAAATAGATTTTAGAAATACGATTTTAATAATGACATCAAATGTAGGCGCAGAAATAATCAGACAGCGCGGCTCACTCGGTTTTAAGCCTTTAACGGAAGATATAGGCTATGAAGATATGAAAAGAATGCTTATGGATGAAGTGAAAAAGGCGTTTAAGCCTGAATTTTTGAACAGGCTTGACGAAATCATAGTTTTTAGGCCTCTTGGCAAAGAAGACCTTGGCAAAATAGTCGACATTGAAATTTCTTACGTAAACAGCCGCCTTAAAGACCAGGGCGTTGAGGTTGTGCTTTCGAATGAAGCCAAGGATTTTTTTGTAGAAAAAGGTTTTGACCCGGTATTCGGAGCGCGGCCTTTAAAAAGAGTTATACAGAGGTTTCTGGAAGACCCTCTAGCTGAAGACATAATAAGAGGAGAATTCGCCGAAAGGCTTAAAAAAGAGAAACTGATAAAGATAAAAGCGACCAGAAAAGGCGAAGAGCTGAAGTTTGAATGAGATTTTTTTTGTTTCTTATATTGTTATTGACAAGCCTTGCGCCGGCAGCGTCAGCTTATAATTTTATAGAAATAGATTTAGTCAAGCGCAAGGTAATCTTAGATGAATTTCATTTCGGCAATTACAATATAAATGCCGACGTGGGTTTTGACTTTAAGCAGGAAGACGGTTCTTTGATAGTTAACCTGGAAGGGAAAAATATTGAGTTGCTGCCTAAAGAAACAGATGAAACTTCGATTGGCAAAAGGCAGATACCATATTTTTCCGTAAAATTGGTAAAAAAAGATAATTTAGTTTTTGTAAATTATCTTCGTTCGCCCCAGTTGCTCGCGCGAGGCAAAATCGATCTCGATAAGAATGAATTGCTTTTGGACGTTGATTGCAATTGGCGGGAACAGTCTTCCTTGATTGAAGGCGATATCGAAGGGAAACTTAAAATCTGGGGCAGGATAGACGATTTTCTCGTAAACGGTTCATTGAATATCAAAAATGGAAAATATCAGGATATAGATTTTTCGCGCTTATTTTTCCATTTCTTGGGAAAACCGCCGCTGTTTAATTTAAGCGATTCAGAAATCGTATTGCTTGACGGCAGCGTGTATAAGATAGAAGGCGTGATGAATTTAAGGGATTTATCAAATATTTTGCCCAAGGCGGAATTTATCTCCAAGAAAGTAAATCTCGGCGGATGGGAGCTGTTATCCGAAGAAAAAAGCAGCGTAGGGCTTAAAAGAAACGTCAATGATAATTTTGACATTCTTCTTGATACTTACAACAAGGCAGATGATTCGATGAATACCGGTGCAGAGGTTCGTTACAAATTGCTGGATGATCAATTTTTACGTTTGCGCATGGAAGAGGACAGGACTATAGTAGGCTTTGAACGGCGGAAAGAATTCTGAAAACTGTTTTATTAAATGTAAGGGGGGCGCGGGGGTGATTACCCGTTTAAAATTAAAAGCTTTTATAGTTGTTCCGTTTATAACTAAACTGCAAACTTTATTTCAATACATAGGCAGTATCACTTTTTTTATAGGAGATATTTTCTGGTTTCTTTTTGCCAAGAAACGCGATATTAAAGCGGTAAAAAGAGAAATTATCCTTATAGGTTTAAACAGCCTTCCCCTGGTATCTCTTATTTCTTTCTTCGTCGGTATAATTATTGCATTCCAGACAGCCTATCAGCTGAAACAATTTTCTTCGGAAATTTATATAGCTTCATTGGTTGCGCTTTCTCTTGTCAGGGAATTGGGCCCTGTCTTGGGTTCTTTGATAGTTGCGGCAAGAAGCGGAGCAGCCATAACCGCAGGGATAGGTTCCATGAAAATAAGCGAACAGGTTGATGCACTTGAAGCCTTCGCGGTTGAGCCGATAGACTACCTGGTTGTTCCTAAATTTCTGGCCTTAATTATCGCAATGCCGGTTTTAATTATTTATGCTGATTGTTTGGGTATTTTCGGCGGGTACCTGGTAGGAAGCTCCAAATTCGGCATACCTTTCCATTTTTATTTTAAGCTTACATTTGATGCATTAAAAATAAAAGACCTTGCAAGCGGGCTCATAAAAAGTGTTTGTTTCGGCGCTATCATTGCTTTTGTTTCTTCGTATGAAGGTTTTAAGCCGTTTTCCTCAACCGATGTTTCCAAGTCCGTAACGCATTCGGTGGTGCGTTCATTTATTCTGATAATTATATGCGACTGTATACTTACGGCTTTGTTCTATTTTATGTTTTAGCGGTTTAAGGCGGTTGGAAATAAATAATATGGCAAACGAAATGATAAAATTGGAAAATGTCTCCAAATATTTTGGAGATAAGCAGGTATTAAAAGGGGTAAACCTTTCAGTAGACAGAGGTGAAACCTTCCTTATTATCGGAAGAAGCGGAGCGGGAAAAACCGTTCTTCTTAAAAATATAATAGGCCTGCTTCGTCCGGATGCCGGTAAGATTTATATTGATGGCGTCGATACAACTACGCTTAATAACAAAGAACTTGAAAAAGTAAGATACCAATTCGGCCTGGTTTTTCAAAGCGCTGCATTATTTGATTTTTTGACTATCGAAGAAAACGTCGGTTTTTTTCTTTATCAGCATACAAATCTTAAAAGAGCCGAAATAAGAAAAAAGGTAAAAGAAACACTTGCTTTAGTGGGGCTCGAGGGCATTGAAGATCATTATCCGTATCAGTTAAGCGGCGGCATGAAAAAAAGAGTCGCTATCGCAAGGGCGGTTATTTATAATCCGAAAATAATAATATATGACGAGCCGACAACCGGCATTGACCCTATAGCAATTGATAAAGTAGTTTCATTGATTGAAGATTTGCATAAACGCCTTTCAATCACATCTTTGGTCGTAACTCATGACCTTGAGGTCGGTTTAAAGATTTCAGAACGTATAGCGTTCTTATTGGGAGGAAGGATAATTTTTCAGGGCAAAAAAGACGATTTAGAAAACATTAAAGACCCGCGTGTAGTGCAATTTTTGCACGGTTCAAGCGCCGGTCCCATAAAAGAAATGGAAGTATAAAAATATTATAATTATGTATTATTTTAATTTTTATTAAACGGGAGGTGCGATGGGAAACAATCTTTCCAACATAAAAAAGTATTTCATGGAAATGAGAGTAGGCGCTTTCTTTATCGGCGCGTTGATTTTGCTTTTGATTACGCTTCTCTCGATAAGAGAGACTACCTTTTGGAAGGGTACCCATCTTTTAAAGGTAAAATTTAATTTTGCAGAAGGCCTTCGCCCGGCTTCGCCTGTCAGGTTCTGCGGAGTAGATGTCGGCGAAGTTAAATATGTTGAAGTAAAACAGGATGATGATTTGCAGCCATATGTATTTGTCTATGTAAAGGTAAGCACGGATATACGTATACCGAAAAATTCATATTTTTTCATAAACTCCTTGAGTTTATTTGGTGAAAAATATCTTGAAATAGTACCCCCGGAGAAACCCGAAGGCTATCTGTCCGGAGGAGAAGTGGTTGAGGGAATTTCTCCGACCCCGCTTTTTAATGTAGTTACCAATTTCAATAAGACCATGGAGGAAGTTAATTCTTTTGTAAAAGACGGAAAACTCAAAGAATCATTCGCGAATACGATTACTAACGTGGAAAAGATAAGCGCCGATGTGCGGGAATTAATTGAAGACGTAAGGAATAAAAAAGGAACTATAGGTAAATTCTTCTACGATGATTCTTTGTATACAAAAACAGAAGAGTTTATCGATGATCTTAAACAGAATCCCTGGAAGCTCCTCCATAAGCCTAAAGGCGCAAAATAAAGCGGTAAAGGGTTGTTGCATTCTCAGTCTTTGGTCTTTGATTTAAAATATGTTTTATTGTTCGAATTGCGGATATAAATCAGTCAAGTGGTTAGGTAAATGCCCTCTTTGCGAAGGATGGGAAACTTTTGCTGAAGAAAAAGAAGAGGCCCAGGAAGGGCAGGTTATTAAAGAAAAGAGCGCGCCCCGTCCCGTAAAAGATATAGAGGGGAAGGATTATAACAGAATTATAACCGGCATGGCTGAGTTTGACCGCATAATAGGCGGAGGCCTGGTAAATGGTGAGATAATCCTTATAGGCGGAGAGCCCGGAGTCGGAAAATCCACCCTTCTTCTTGAAATCTCATCAGCATTAGCCGCTAAAGAAAAAACTCTCTACGTAAGCGCGGAGGAATCTCCAGCTCAAGTCAGTTTACGCGCAAACAGGCTGAATACCCACGATAGTAATCTTTATATTTTAGGCGAAGATAATCTTGAAACTGTTTTTGGTTATATAAAAGAACACGGTTTTAAATTTATAGTTATAGATTCCATACAAGTTGTTTGGAACGCGCGCTCGGAAGGCCCAAAGGGCAGTGTTTCCCAAATTAAAGGCTGTGCCGATTATCTTACGCAAATTGCCAAATCTTTAAACGTAGTTATTTTTGTTGTCGGCCACGTTACAAAGGAAGGTGTTATTGCCGGGCCAAAACTGCTTGAGCATATTGTTGACTGTGTTCTTTATTTTGAAGGAGAGATTCTTTCTAACTACAGAATTTTGCGCGCAGTCAAAAACAGATTCGGCCCGACAGGCGATATTGCGGTATTTGAAATGTTATCCACCGGCCTTAAGGAAGTGACAAAAACCGCGGATCTTTTTCTTCCTCACAAGGATGAAGCTATCTCCGGAAGTTCCGTGGTTTGCGTTATAGAAGGGCTACGGCCTTTGCTCATAGAACTGCAGTCTCTGGTAAGCAAAGCAAGTTTCGGGGTAGTCAGAAGGAGGAGCCTGGGCTTTGACTTTAACAGGTTTTCTTTACTTATTGCCATAATTGAAAAAAGGCTTAAAATGTCTCTTTCGAGCGAAGATGTATTTTTAAACGTTGCAGGGGGTATTAAGATAAATGATCCCGCTGCTGATTTAGGGGCTGTAATTGCAATAATTTCAAGTTATAAAGAAAAAGAGCCGCCACAAAGCAGTGCTTTTATCGCAGAGGTAGGTTTAGCCGGCGAGCTTAGGCGGGTATCCAATATAAATTTAAGGCTTAAAGAAATAGATAGAGCGGGTTTTTCCAGGTGCTTTATTCCCGAAAGCAATTTAAAAGAACTTGATAGTAAATTTAAATGCAAAATAGAAGGGTTTTCTTCTTTAAAAGAAGTTATAGATAAAATGTGGAGGTAAGCATGAAAGGTTTATTTATCGTCAGGGCTTTTTTTGTTTTTATATGTACGGGGGCAGCTTTCAGGCTTTTTGACTTTAGCCCAATCGTCTCAACCGCCTTAGGCTTGGTGGTAGGTCTGCTTGTCGTATTCTTTGAAGTTTTTGCCAGAAAGATTTCTCTTAAGGGACTTTCTTCGGTAGTTTTCGGAATATTCCTTGGAATGCTTGTTGCCTGGATATTCAACAAGACCCTTGAAATGTTCCTTTTGCCCAAAGAAGTTACATACAATGCGAAAGTGTTTGTTACTTTTATATTTATTTACCTAGGAATAACCCTTGGCGTTAAAGGAAGAGGGGAATTTAATCTTATTATTCCCTATGTAAGGTTCCAGCGTAAGGAACTTAAAGAAGAAACTATCGTTATAGATACGAGCATAATTATTGACGCGAGAATTCTTGATATAGTTAAAACCGGGTTTCTGGAGGCAAGATTTGTAGTGCCGCGTTTTGTTTTAAACGAACTCCAGGCGCTTGCTGACTCAACCGACCATATGAAACGGCAAAAGGGAAAACGCGGAATTGAAGTGCTGCATTCCCTTAAAAAAGAGCAGAATATAGAAATTGATATTTATAATGAAGAAGTTGAAGGGGTCAAAAGCGTTGACGAAAAGGTGGTTGTGCTTGCGCAAACGTTAGATGCAAAGATTCTGACTACAGATTATAATTTAAACCGCATAGCGCAGCTGCAGGGTATAAAAGTTTTAAATATCAACGACCTGGCAAATGCCTTAAAGCCTACTTTTGTTGCAGGGGAAAGGTTTCCCATAAAACTTATAAAAGAGGGCAAAGAACACAATCAGGCAGTTGGATACCTGGAAGACGGCACAATGGTAGTTGTAGAGAATGCTAAATGGCTTATTGGTAAAACAGTAGACATAGAAGTAACGTCGGTTTTGCAAAGCCCAAGCGGCAGGATAGTTTTTACGAGACTCGCTAATCAATAGTACGTTCAACCCTAAGCGTTGAACTTTTAATTTACTTAAATGGCTTTTAACGTCGGGGCTGTCATAGTTTGCGCAGGCAAGGGAAAACGCCTAGGTGCTGATAAGGCTGCAATTAAATTACGCGGTAAGCCGCTTTTCTATCATACCTATAAGCTTTTTAAGGGCATAAAAGAAATTAAGCAGATTATCATTGTCCTGCGGGGAAAAAACTTTAAACTTGCTCAAAAGCTCATCAAGGATAAAAGAGTTTCGTTTGTTCTTGGAGGCAGCCGCAGGCAGGATTCGGTTTTTGCAGGATTGTCCGGATTGGATAAAAAGATAAGCAGTGTTCTTATCCATGACGGCGCGAGGCCGTTTACGCCGAAATCCGTAATGCGTAGCGTGCTGAATAATATTAAAAAATATCCTGCTGTTATTTGCGCGGTTAAATCAAGGGATACCTTAAAAAAAGCAAGCAACGGCTTTGTAAAAAATACCCTTGATAGAAATGATATAGTAATGGTCCAGACTCCGCAGGCCTTCAGGAAGGACTTAATAATTAAGGCTTATAAAAAATTTAACCGCAGGAACACCTTTGACGACGCGCAGCTTTTTGAACTTATGAAAAAGAAAATAAAAATAGTAGAAGGCAGTTATCTCAATGTAAAAATTACTTATCCCGAAGATTTGATTTTTGCCAAAGCTTTAATGACAAAAAGTTAAAATTATGAAAAATTACAGGGCGGGTCTTGGTTTTGACGTGCACAGATTTTCTAAAGCTAAAAAACCGCTTATTTTAGGCGGCGTAGAAATTCCCTGCAGTTTTTCACTTCAAGCTGTGTCTGACGGAGATGTGCTTTTGCACGCTATAGCTGACGCAATATGCGGAGGCTGCGGGCTTGGCGATATCGGAGATTATTTTCCGCCGCAAGATGTAAAATCCAGGGCTATAGACAGCAGGAAAATCGTGCAGTTTGTATTAGGAAAGATAAAAAATAAATTTGTTATCGTTAATATCGACGTAACGATAATTACCGAGAAACCCAGGTTATCCGGCTACAAAAAAATAATTTTAAAATCGCTATGCGGTATTTTTCATACAAAAGCGGTAAATGTAAAAATAAAATCCAAGGAAGGCTTGGATATTTTAGGCTCAAAAAAGGCCATTTCCTGTTTGGCCCTGGCAGTAGTTAAAAAATGCTAAAAATAAATAATACTTTAACAAGAAAAAAAGAGGATTTTATACCGCAGAACCCGCAGGTTGTTACAATGTACACCTGCGGAGTAACCGTCTATGATGACTGCCATATAGGCCATGCCAGAAGCCTTTATATTTTTGACGTAATGCGAAGATACCTAAAATACAAAGGGTATGAGGTAAAATTTGTGCGTAACATTACCGATATAGATGACAAAATCATAAACAGAGCCAACGAATTAAAAATGGATTGGCAGGAGTTGGTTAAAAAATATATCGACAGGTATTATGAAGATTTAAATTCGCTTGGTATTGAGAAAGCTGATTTCGAACCCCGCGCTACGGAAAATATCCCGGATATGATTAAATATATACAAACCCTTATCGAAAAGGATTTCGCATATGTTTCCGGAGGGGATGTATATTTTAACGTAAGGAAATTCAGCGAATACGGAAAACTTTCCGGGCAAAAAATTGAGGAAATGGAAGCTGGTGTACGAATTTCGCCAACCGAGCTTAAAAAGGACCACCTGGATTTTGCTCTTTGGAAAACTTCTAAAGAAGGAGAGCCTTTCTGGCAAAGCCCCTGGGGTCGTGGCAGGCCGGGCTGGCATATAGAGTGCTCTGTTATGAGTCAGAAGTTTTTAAAGACCGATACTCTTGATATTCACGCAGGCGGACGCGACCTTGTCTTTCCTCACCATGAGAACGAGCTCGCGCAGGCAGAAAGCTGTACAGGCAAGCCTTTTGCTAAATACTGGATACACCACGGGCTTTTAACTATAAACGGGCAAAAGATGGCTAAGTCATTGGGTAATTTCATAACTATAAAAAATTTTATTGAAAAATATCAAGATGCAGATTTATTAAAATTATTCTTTTTGTCAGCACACTATTCACATCCCATTGATTATACTGTGGATAAAATAGAGGAGAGTGGAAAACAAAAAGCAGCCTTTGATGTATTTTTTAATAACGAGATAAGTCTTCAGCCGCTAACGCCTTCAACGAAAAAAGTTTTATTTTCGGACATAGAAAAAGAAAAAATAGATAAAATTTGTCTTAAATTTGACGAAGCGATGGATGATGATTTCAACACGCCCATGGCTTTAGCGAGTTTGTTTATGCTGATAGATACGGGTTCAAAGTTGTTATCTTTGGACAACGAGGAGGCTTTTAAATATATTCAGAAAAAGGTAGGAATTTATTTTGATATTTTAGGACTCAAGGTGTCGCCGAAACGGAAATTATCCAAAGAAGAATTAGACCTTATGCGCGAAAGACAAATCAAAAAGAAGGAAAAGGATTTTAAGCGCGCGGATGAAATACGGGAATTGTTAAAACAAAAGCATGACAGGATTATTTTTGATACTATTAGTTCAGCAACAGGCAGCACTATTTCTATAAAACCTTTGAAAGCGAAGGGGAAAAATGAAAAGAAGAGCTAAATTTATAACCATCGAAGGCTTAGAGGGCAGCGGCAAAAGCAGTGTTATTAATTTTTTGGAAAAGCTTATAAGAGCAAAGGGTTTTTCTGTAATTGTGTTTCGCGAGCCAGGCTCAACTGATGTGGGCGAGAAAATACGGCAAATTCTTCTGGATAAAGAAAATAAACGCCTGAGCCGTCACACTGAATTACTTTTATATCTGGCTGCCAGAACGCAGCTGATTGAAGAAAAGCTTAAGCGCGCTTTTAAAAAATATGATTTTATAATCTGCGACCGTTTTTTTGATTCAACTCTTGTTTACCAGGGTTATGCGTTAGGCCTGGGCGCTATAGTTGAAAAATCAGTTAAAATGTTTTCTCTCGGCATTACGCCCGATTTAACTATTGTATTGGATGTTTCTGCCCGTTCCGGTTTAAAAAGAATAAAAAACAAAGACCGTATAGAATCGCGCCCAATCGATTTTCATAATAAATTAAGAAAAGGTTATCTCGCGCTTTCCAAAAGATATCCTAACAGGATAAAAGTCATTGATGCCGAGACTAATCTTACAGAAATATACAAAAGAACAGAAAAGGTTCTTGTAAGTAAATTTAAGTTTATCCGCCTTCGCTAATAAGCTTCGGCGGATGTCACTGTATCGGTGATTTATTAAGGTGTTTCATAAATGCAAACTCAAAATAAAATACTCGATTATTTTTCTCTGCTTAAAAAAAGAGGTCTTATAGGAAAATCTTATCTTTTCATAGGAGAAGATTTTTCTTGCGTGAAGGATATCGCAAAGCTTATAAATTGCAAAGAAGACAGCGATTATTTCTGCAGCAGTTGCTGGGATTGCAGTAATATAGAAAACTCAACTCATCCCGATATTTTTATGCTTAAACCGGAGACTCTTACCATAACTATTGAAAATATAAAAGAAGCCCAACAATTTTTGCGGCTTAAAAGTTTCCGCGCGCTGAAAAAGGTTCTTATAATTGCTGATGCGCAGGCAATGGGGGAAGCCTGCGCAAATGCTTTCTTAAAGACCCTGGAAGAGCCGCCGAAGAATTCTTTTATAGCAATTTGCGCTTCGCGAATAGACGGCCTTATACCAACCATAGTTTCGCGCTGCAACAAAGTTTTTCTTCCTCCAAGGGAAGAAACCAAGGATTTTCAATTTATGCAGGTCTTAAGTTTCTTAAAAGGGGAAAGGCCTTACTTCAAAGAAAGGAAAGATTTCCTGTCGTTTATCTGGAATCTTAATCTTGCAATGCGTGACGTTTTTCTGTTTTCTTTAGGCAGAAACAATCAATTGCTTGAAATAAGTGATTGTGAGATAATCCTTGAAAATATAAAGATAAAAACCATAGACGATTATTGTAAAACTATGAAAGACATCCTTGAGATTTATTCTAATGGCGCCACAATCAACGAGAATTTAGCTTTGAATTTAATAAAGGAGAGGCTTTTATGAAGATAGCTTTAATACGCCTAAGAGAATCAGGACAAATTGTAACTTATAAAATAGATGAGGGAGTTTCTGTCAACGATTACGTAATAATTGAGGCTGACAGGGGAACTGACTATGGAGAGGTGGTAGAGGTAAGCGAGATAGCCGAGCCGCAAAAAAGCGAACAGGCGGAATCTTCCGTAAAAAGTATAGTCAGAAAAGTATCCAGCCAGGATATGGAGCGCATAAAACAGAACGAAGCTGACGCAAAAGAAGCGATGCGCCAGTGTTCAAGGAAAATAGGCGAATATAAATTATCGATGAAATTAGTCGATGCGGAATATTCTTTTGACAGGAAAAAGATAGTTTTTTATTTTACTGCAGAAGGCCGCGTTGATTTTAGGGAACTGGTTAAAGACCTTGCGAAGGTTTTTAAAATAAGGATTGAAATGCGCCAGATAGGCGTGCGCGATGAAGCGCGACTTTTCGGTGGCATTGGCCCCTGCGGGCAGTCTCTTTGTTGCGTAAAATTTTTAAAGAATTTCGAAGCAGTAAGCATGAAAATGGCTAAAACTCAGAAACTTCCGCTTAGCTCAGGGAAAATATCAGGAATCTGCGGCAGGCTTATGTGCTGTCTTTTTTATGAATATAAGACATATAAAGATTTATCAAAAGGCCTTCCTAAGGAAGGAGATGTTATAGATACGCCGCAAGGTAAAGGTAAGGTCGTTTCGGTAAATATTCTAAAAAGGCTTGTATGCGCGGAACTCGAAGACGGAAGGATAGAAAAAATTTCCTTTGGCTGTCCTTGCGAGGCGCAATCAAGAGGGCAGGAGGCTCCTCATAAGGCCGGTCCCGAAGAGCACGACAAAGAGGACATTGAAGATAAAAAAGAGGAATAAGCAGGTATTTACAAAAAGAATATTTCCAATTAATGTTTATAGATGCCCACTGCCATATTAACAGCCTTGATCCGGAAAAAACAGAAAAAGTTGTTTCTTCATGCCAAAGCGGCTACACCTTCATAGATTCAAGCATTAATCTTCCAAGCACCTTAAATTCTTTGCAATTAAGCAATAAATATTCTTTTATTTATTCGGCAATAGGGTTCCATCCTTTTTCTGCCAAAGAATTCAGCGAGGCAACAATTGCAAGCTATAAAAATATTCTGCAGCAAAATAAAAAAATTGTAGCAATAGGCGAAATCGGCCTGGATGAATTTGCAGATATACCCTTGAAAGAGCAGGAAGAAATTTTTTGCCGTTTCCTGATTCTTGCAAAAGAATTCAATTTACCGGTTATCGTCCATAACCGGGTTTCCGAACCTAATATTTTCGGTATTTTGGATAAATACTTTACGTCTTATGAAAAAATAATATTCCACTGTTTTTCTTATTCCAGGGATTTCCTTGATAGCGTAACCGGAAAACGCGGTTATGTGTCGTTCTCCTTAAATATATTAAGAAAGAAAAAAAACATAATTGAATCGTTAAAAAATGCCCCCCTGGAAAATATGCTTCTTGAAACCGATTCTCCTTATATGAAGATTGACGGGCGGGCTTCAAGCCCTCTTGATATCGAAGCGGTTTATTCTTTCGCCGCAGCGGCAAAAGGCCTGAAGGTGGAAGAATTAAAAAAATCTACATACTCAAACGCCGGCAAATTATTTTTATTTAAATGAAAAAAGTAGTTATCCTTAAAATCGAAGACTACGATCGCGGCATAATTAAAGAAAAAATAAAGCAAGCCCTGGAAAAGCATTTTGACATATTTAAACTTTTTGATGCCACAGATAAAATAGTTTTAAAGCCGAATCTTCTGATGGAGGCAACACCCGAGGAAGCTATAACTACGCATCCTTTTTTTATCGAAGCAGTTGGCCAAATTTTTAGAGAAAAAGGAAACGCCGTTTTTGTGGCAGACAGCCCGGGAGGGTTTGTAAGCAATAAAGACATGGATTTAATTTATGAAAAAACCGGAATTAAAGAAGCAGCGCAAAATAACGGTTTTGATCTTCTTTACCCCACGCAAAGTTTCGTAGTCAATGATATTCCTGTATGCTGGTGGGCGGCTGGCTGCAATAAGCCGCAAGATGGTTTCAAAATGATAAATCTCGCTAAGCTTAAAACGCACGATGTTATGGTTTTAACGCTGGCGACAAAAAATCTCTATGGGTGCATAAGCGGCCTCCACAAAAGCCATCTTCATAAAATGCATCCTAAAACGGAAGATTTTACCGGTGTAGTTTTAAAGCTTTATGAAATGGTTAAGCCAGCTTTAAACATTGTGGACGGAATTCTGGCGCTTAACGGCAACGGCCCTGCAAAGAGAGGCAAGCCAAAAAAATTAGGTTTAGTCATCATAGGGGAGGACGCTTTGTATACAGATTATGCCATAAGCAAAACGCTCGGCATAAAAGATAAAGATAATCCCCTGATAAAAGAAGCAAAAATAAGAGGATGGCTGAAGGAGGAGGAGCTTGAGTTGATTTCAGAGCTTAAAGAAGAAACTATTAAGGATTTTGAGTTTCCCGACCCTTTCATTATAAACAGCATACCTTCGCCTTTACTTAATTTGCTTACGCCTTTAATTGGTGTTAAACCGGCAATAGATTTAAAAAAATGCAGGCTTTGCGGGAAATGTATACAGGTCTGCCCCAAAAAGGCTATCAGCCTTAACAAAACGCTTCGCATAGATTACAAACGATGTATAATGTGTATGTGTTGCTCTGAAATGTGCCCTCATGCGGCTATAGATATAAGTACCAATCCTTTGATAAAAGTTGTAAAAAAAATATACAAATGTTTTCAATAAAATTTAAAAATTCAAAATTATTTTACCTGGACCAGACAGAATTGCCGCAAAAAGAAGTTTGGAGGCAATGTAAGGGTATATCCGACGGCTTCCTCGCCATAAAGGAACTTCAGGTAAGAGGCGCTCCTTTAATCGGGGTTTTTGCGGCATATTGCATTGCTGTTTACGCAAAAAGCCTTAACCTCGAAAAAGATAAATTCATAAAGAAACTCGGTAAATCCATGGAAGAACTTAAGCTCTGCCGGCCCACCGCTGTTAATCTAGCCTGGGCGCTGGATGAACTTAAGGGGGTGTTGCTTGAAAATAGCAATAAAAGCATAAATGAAATTCGAAATGCCCTTTTGAGTGAGGCGCAAAAAATATACAGGCAGGATATAAAATTGTGCGATAAGATGGCTGATTTCGGTGTAAAGCTTATTAAAAGTGGAGACTCGATACTTACGCATTGTAATGCGGGATTCCTAGCTACTGCCGGCGAAGGCACTGCTTTAAGCCTTATTTACAAAGCTCAAAAGATTTATAAAAACATTAAAGTTTACGCAGATGAAACAAGGCCGCTTCTTCAGGGCGCGCGTTTAACTGCGTGGGAACTAACTAAAAGAAGAATAGACTGCACGCTTATCTGCGACAATATGGCGGCATATCTTATGCAGAAAGGAAAAATCGACAAAATATTCGTGGGCGCTGACAGAATCGCAGCCAATGGAGATGCAGCAAATAAAATAGGAACTTACAGCGTTGCTGTGGCTGCGAGTTACCATAAGGTGCCTTTTTATGTGGTTGCGCCTTTTAGTACATTTGATTTATCTCTTTCAAGCGGTAAAGAAATTCCCATAGAAGAAAGAGACGCAGGCGAAGTGAGGACTGTTTTGGGAAAAATTGACATCGCGCCTAAAAATATAAAAGTGTTTAATCCCGCTTTTGACGTAACGCCTTCCAGGCTTATCACGGCTATTGTAAGCGACAGGGGCATAATTTATCCTCCTTACGGTAAAAATATAAAAAAACTACTGGGTGGAAGCATCTAATTATGGCATTCAACGAACTAAATTGGGTTGATTTTTTAAAGAAAAAAGTAAAAAAGGGCAGAGATGTTTTAGTCGGTATAGGAGACGATTGCGCTCTTGTTAATGTAAAAAGCAAAAAGGCCCTGCTAAAAAGCGATTTGTTTATAGAAGATATTCATTTTAAACTAAAAGATACTTCTTTTAAAACCATAGGTATGCGCGCAGTCAGTCGGGTGCTTTCTGATTTTGCGGCCTGCGCAGGCCGTCCAAAATTTTTAGGTATATCAATGGGCATCTCGCGTTTCGTAAATGAAAAGAATCTTAAAGAAATATTAGAAGGCGTAAACTACTTAAGTAAAAAGTACAATTTTAATTTTATAGGAGGAGACACCGCCTATACTAAAAAACTATTCCTGGATGTCTGGGCGCTCGGAACTTCGGACAAATTTGTAAAAAGAAGCACAGCCAAAAACGGCGACTATATTTTTTTAACCGGAAAATTAGGAGAGCATAAATTTAACGAAAATTTCACCCCTCGTCTTAGTGAAGCAAAATATCTTGTCTCAAACTTTAAGATTAATTCAATGATTGATATCTCCGACGGATTTGTGCTTGATCTCTACAGGATTCTAAAAGAAAGCAAAAAGGGCGCGCTCTTACGTAAAAAAGATATACCTATGAATAAAGCCAGTGATCTTTACAGGGGAGAGGATTATGAATTAATTTTTACAGTTTCAAAAAACGAGAAGAAACTTAATTTATTAAAATCAAAATTTTACCTGGTAGGAGAAGTTAAAAACAGGAGATTTGGCTATAAGATAAGCAACGGTAAAAAAGTCTATGATGTAAGCGTCAGGGGCTACACTCATTTTTAAAAAATCTTCTTATGATAAAAAAATACAGTTTATCTGCCATAGAGACAATTGCGCTCGGTGAAAATTTTTCCGGCAATCTTAAGGCAAGGGATGTCGTTGTCCTTGAGGGCGCACTTGGCGGAGGAAAAACTACATTTATAAAGGGCATACTCGAAGGTTTAAAAGTTAAATGCAAGGTTTTAAGCCCGACGTTTACCCTTGTGCGCCATTATACGAATAATAAGCTTCATATTTATCATATAGATTTGTACCGCCTAAACGAAAATGAAATTTTTGATTTTGGCATAGAGGATTTTTTATATGTAAAAAACGGTATAACTCTTATTGAATGGGGGGAGAAAATCGAGCATTGTTTATCTACGTATCTTAAGGTAGTATTTTCTATGCTCGGCGAGGAAAAGAGAGAGATTAAATTTTCCTCCAGAGGCTATAAGGAAGATAAGCTTTCTTTGGGGTAAAAATGAATATTTTAGCCATAGATTCATCATCGGAAAATCTTTCAATCAGTATGCTTAACCAAGGCAAAACCTTGTTTGATTTTAACCGGTGCCTTAAATTTGGCGCTTCAAAGCTGGTATCTTTTATTGATATCAACATTCGCAAATACCATATAAATTTAGATGCTATAGATGTTTTTGCGCTTGGACTGGGCCCCGGCTCTTTTACCGGGTTAAGAGCATCTTTCAGCGTAGTTAAAGCGTTTATGATAGCTTTAAAAAAACCCGCGGTATGCGTAGAAAGTTTTTACTCTATGGCTTATCCTTTTGCCGGAAAATATAGAAAAATTGCTGTTATCTCCGATGCAAGAAGAGGCCTTGTATATGCTGCTTCGTTTCTGGCTAAGCGCAGCGTACTTAAAAAAGAAGCAAAAACAAGCCTGGTTAAATTAGAAGAGTTCGCACGCAGCAAAGCGGAATATTTTTTTGTAACTTATGACGAACATCTATACGGGCAGCTATCTGAATTAAATCCGAAAATAAATTCTAATCAAAAAATAGTTTATCCTAAGGCAAAATATTATTTGGAAATTGCGCAAAGCCTTGCCAGCAAAAAGAAATTTGTCAGTATCGATAATTTAGAGCCCTTATATTTGCATCCGAAAACATGCCAGATAAGAAATATTAAGGCGTAGTTACTAATTTAAACTGATATGTTTAGACCATTGTGGATAGAGATAGATTTAAAAGCTTTAAGGGAAAACTTTAATGCAATAAGAAGTTCAGTCGGGCCTAATGTAAAGATAATTGCAACCATAAAACAGCAGGCTTATGGCCACGGGTTAATTCCTGTTGCGAGAGAATTATCCTATCTTAACGTAGATTGTTTCGGAGTAGGCTCAATTGAAGAGGCGGTTTCTTTAAGGGAAAACGGATTCAAAAAGCCAATTCTTACCCTAAGCGCCATACTTCCTGAATATGCGAAAGAAATCGCAACCTATAAAATAACGCCAACGGTTGCCGATTTAAGTTTTGCAAAAAAATTAAACAGCGCCGGAGCAAAATCAAACGTTAAGATTCCGGTGCATGTTAAAATCGATACCGGCATGGGCAGGATTGGGTTGTATTATAAAGAAGCCTACGGCCTTATACGGGAATTAAAACTGCTTAAGGCGCTTAGCGTAGAAGGTATCTATACGCATTTTCCGGCTGCTGATACCGACCCCGATTTTACCAATTTTCAGATAAGCGTATTTAACAAATTCATTCTACGGCTTAAAAGAGAAGGCATTACATTCAAATATAAACATTGCGCTAATAGTTTAGGCGTTGCGTATTATCCGCATTCGCATTTTAATATAGTGCGCCCGGGGCTTATACTATACGGTATTAAGCCGTCGAGCGAAACTTCCTTTAAACTTAAACCGGTGCTTTCCCTTAAGTCAAAAATCATATTTATAAAAAAGATAAAAAATGGTATGAGCGTAGGTTATGGCAGAACTTTTATTGCGGATGAGCCTCTTAATATCGCAACCGTTTCAATCGGTTACGCTGATGGATATCCCTGGGCATTATCGAACAGCGCCAAAACGATAATAGGCGATAGCTTCTTTAATCTTGTCGGAAGAGTCTGCATGGACCATATAATGGTAAATTTGGGGAACAACCATGAAGTGAAAGTGGCAGAAGAGGTAGTTTTGATAGGAGAAAAGAACAACCTAAAAATAACAGCAGAAGAAGCGGCAGCCTGGGCAAAGACTATTCCGTATGAAATAGTAAGCAGGCTTTCCTTGAGAATACCCCGCCTGTATAAGAATGCAAGCGAAAATTACCTCAATTTTCTTAAGAGCCAGTCTTAGCTTATTCTGTAAATTAGATTTTAGCTTGATTGTTATTTTAAGAAGATAAGCCCGGTTACACCGGCGCTTACAAAAAATAGAGGAGCCAGCCAGGGGCAGAAATTAGCAAGTATTATCCCGCCTTTGCCAAGAGCTATTCCAAAGTACATAAAAGTATAATAAATAAAACTGCATATTATACCTACTCCTAACGAAGAAAACCCCGCACGCCTCTTTTTTATTTCGAGAGCTAACGGCAAAATTCCTATTACCATAAATAAAGTTGAAAGGGGCTCGACGATTTTTCTGTTATAGTCTATCGTGAGATTAGCTAATTTATCAAAAGCCTTTATCTGTTTTAATTGCCGTATTTCCTTTTTCAGGTTTTTTAACGAGGCGAACTGGAAAAGTATGCTTCTCTTAAAAACCAGCGTTTCCGGCTTTTCATCAAGTTTTATTTCTTTTCTGGCCCAGTATATTGGTGCCCCGGTAATGTTCCCGGCGTCATCAAGTTTGTATTCCATAATATCGCGCGCTTTCCATTTCTTGTCTTCATAAACCATATTTTTTACTATAGTTTTTTTTGTGATATTATTTTTTTCATTTTCCTCGAACATTATGACATCTGACAATGTTTTCTTCTGAGGAGAAAACTTACCTACGAAGAAAATCATATCCATTGAGGAAAAAGCAAGATTTGTTTCGTCGGATTGAGAGGAATAATTTTTCTTTATCGAATGCATTTTTATGTCTTCCATCTTTTTCTGCGCGCCTATAAGTATTTTTTCCTGTATAAAAAGAGAAGCCGATGAAATTATGATTGAAAAGAATATTATAGGAAAAGCTATCCTTAAAACACTTATACCGGAAGCGCGCATGCTTAAGACTTCATTATGGCGGTTAAGTTCGCCGAAAGTATAAAAAACGCTTATGGGCAGAGAAAACGGGCTCACGGTTAAAAATATCATAGGAATCATATTGAGATAATAAGAAACAAGTATAGAGGCAGGCGGCTTGGATTTCAAAATATCAGACAGCGTGTAGGATATATCTATAATAAAGTAAAGCGTAATAAAAACGCCAAGTATAAATAAATAGCAGAGAATAATATTTTTTAGAATATATTTATCTAAAATGCGCATTTTTGTACAGGAAAAATCCCCCTATCGCGGCTATCACTATATTGGGAAGCCACATGCCTAAGAGCGGGTTTAACATACGGTATTCTATGAGAGTTTCAGCAGGTATAAAGAGTAGAAAATATACAAGCGCAGTAAAAGCCGCAATTCCGAAATTTATCGATTTTTCCCTATGTCTTACAAGAAGTGAAACTCCAAACCCAAGCAGCGTAAAAGTAAGCATGGAGAAAGAGAAGCTTATCCGTTTATGAAATTCTGTTTCAAGCTCTCTTGTGCCAACACCCAGCTCTTTATAATTTTTCATTTTTTCAAGCAGTTCCTTAATGGTCATATCTGCAGGTTTTTTTTCCACTTTTACCGTCTTTTTGTCAGAGATGGGTATATCCATAAAAAATACTTCAAAATTCAACCGGAATAATTCTTTTTTATCGTTGGAAGAATTTTCGTCTCTGAAGCCGTTTTCAAGCTTCATTTTAAGGATATTTTTTTCAACAACGAATTCTCCTTTTTTCGCATAAGTTACGCGGCTGACCCCTTCCTTGTCGCTTACCTCATAAATAAATATATTTTTTAATTTGTTTTCGTCTTTATCCGATACATAAAGAATGTAGTTTGGAAAAGTTTCCATAAATACCCCGGGCTCTATCAGGGAAGAAATGTTTTTAGGTTGCACATTTTTCATCTGCACGCGATAGCTATAATGAAAGTAAGGGTCGACTTTATCGTTTATAATATAAAGACAGAGAGAGAGCATAAAACCGATAATCAAAAAGATATTGAGAAGCCGCGCCGAAGAAACACCGGCCACGTTCATTGCGACTATCTCGTTATCGGAAATAACTCTGCCCATAGATAGAAGAATGCCGAAGAGGAAGGAAAATGGAATAGTATAACGCAGGAGATTTACCAGGTACGGTGCGCATATCCTTAAAGCCATACCTAAATCCATGCCTTTTTTTATTACAAGCTGGGAAGCCATCATTAAATTGACCAAGAGCATCAGCAAGGTTGCAAAAAGCAGAGAGAAGAAGAAGGTAGTAAGAAAATCCTTTAAAATGTAATTACGCAGTATCTTCATTTTGTTTATGTTTTTGAAAAAGTTATTATTGTAACAAGAGCGCCTTTTTCTCTTAAAGCAGAGGCGCATTCTTTAACGGTTGAGCCGGTAGTAAAAATATCGTCCAGAAGTATAACCTTTTTATTTTCCAATTGCACCGGTACGCTAAAAATCCCTTTTATATTGCTTAGGCGGGATTTTTTATCCAATTTTGCCTGGGATAAGCTTTCTCTGGTAGCATAGATTATATCATTTTTAAAGGAAATTTTGAAATAATTTGCTAAATATTGTGCCAATAGCCCTGCCTGGTTATAGCCTCTGTCGCGCAGTTTGGTTTTATGCAGGGGAACCGCCGTTATTATATCATAACCCGCGGGTTCAAAGCCTATGCGTGTTAGGTGTTTTATCATGAGGGAAGCAAACAGCTCAACAAGGAAATCGTAATTTTTATATTTAAACAGATGTATTAATTCCGCTACAGGGCTTTTATATCTGGTTACGCAAATTAATCTTTCGTAGGGAAAACTTAATTTTGCGCACCTTGCACATACTCCTTTCTTTTTCTTAGGTAGCCGGCCGGAGCAAAAAGGGCATAGTGGAGGATAGACAAATTCAATTCTGCCAAGACATTTTTGGCAAAGATATCCCCCGGATATTTTTTCTTCGCAGGCAAAACAGATTCTTGGTATAAGAATATCTTTTAGCGCCGCAACATAATTTTTTAACATAACCAACATTTTAAAGCCTTTTGGAACGTTTGTAAACCCCGTTAGACCCGTAAAACCCTATTTTTCAAAATGGAGATTAACGAAATATTAAATTTGTACATAAAAATCTCGGGGTTCTAGTCCGGCGTCTAACGGGGTAAACCCTACATTGCAAAATCAAATTTATGGTAGTAAAATATGCCTTCAAAAAGCCTGCCGGCGGCCCGGTTTCGACGAAGGTTACACCGAGGCGAGCAGGAAAGGAGCCCTTTATGAATAGAAAAATAGTTTTCTTAATCCCAGCTATTACGTTTTTATTGTCAGCCAGCCTATGCGGGGAAACGATAAAATCTATTAAGCTGCCTGCGCCTGATATGCAGGGAGGAAAACCTTTAATGCAGGCCTTAAAAGAAAGGAAAACAAGCCGTGAATTTAGCGCTAAAGAGCTTTCTCCCCAGATGGTTTCAGATTTACTATGGGCTGCATACGGTGTAAACAGGATTGAGTCGAAAGGCAGAACTGCCCCTTCCGCTATGAATGGGCAGGAAATAGACATATATGTTTCATTTTCTTCGGGCTTATATTTATACGACCCTTTTAAAAATACCCTTGAGCTTGTTGTAGCGCAAGATATAAGAGAAGCAACTGGAAACCAGCCTTTTGTAAAAGAGGCGCCGATAAACCTTATTTTTGTCGCGGATTTATCCCGCGCACAGAAATTAGGAGAAAGCAAAGAGCTGGATATGGCCTGCGATGCAGGTTTTATCAGCCAGAACGTTTATCTCTATTGCGCATCAAGCGGCCTTTCAACTGTCGTGCGCGGCTGGTTTGATGAAAAAAAACTGTCTTCTGCCATGAAGCTTAAACCTAATCAGAAAATAATCCTTACACAAACAGTAGGATATCCGAAATAAACGCAGAGCTTTTAATATGGACAAAATATATTTCGATTATAATTCAAGCACCCCTCTGGATAAAAGGGTGCTTGAAAAAATGCTCCCATATCTTACGGACAATTTTGCAAATCCGTCTGCAATCTACAGCTTTGCGCAAAAGGCAAAAAGTGCCATTGAGGACGCGAGAGCCTCTGTTGCTGATTTGCTTTCAGCAAAACGCAGGGAAGTAATTTTTACAAGCGGCGGCACAGAAGCGAACAATCTGGCGATAAAAGGATTTTGTTTTGCAAACCGCGCAAAAGGAAACCACATCATTACTTCGAAGATAGAGCATTCTTCTGTCTTGAATGTTTTTAATTTTCTTGAGACGAAAGGTTTTAAGGTAACTTATCTTAATGTTGATAGCTATGGCACAGTTGACGTAAAGGCGCTTAAGCAATGCATAAGCAAAGAAACTATTTTGGTTTCAATAATGCATGCAAACAATGAAATCGGGACTATCCAGCCTATTGAAAAAATAAAAGCCTTGTGCAGCAAACATAAAGTATGCTTCCACACAGACGCCGTGCAAACTTTCGGCAAAATAGACGTTAATGCATCTTTTGCCGATTTAGTCACTGTTTCTTCCCATAAAATTTACGGCCCCAAAGGAGCGGGCGCGTTATATGTCAAAGATGGTATAAGTATTGAGCCATTGTTACACGGCGGGCACCAGGAAGAGGGGTTTAAGCCGGGCACTGAAGCTGTTGCTTCAATCGTAGGTTTTGGCCAAGCGGCCAGCTTAAGGTTACTTGAAATGCGGGGAGAGGAAACAAAAGTAAAAAGGATGAGAGATATTTTAGAGGATGGTATTACCAAAGCAATAAAGGGAATAAAAGTTAATGGACATCCCCAAAATAGGCTATATAATACTCTGAATATTTGCATTGATGGAGTTGAGGCCCAGAATCTCGTAATAAACCTGGATATGAAAGGTTTTTGCGCCTCGAGTGGCTCCGCGTGCCAGGCTCGCGTGTTGGAAGTTTCATATGTTCTCCTTGCTACAGGTATGAGCCCTAGAGATTGTTCCGGCGCTTTACGTTTAAGTTTAGGCAAGTTTACTAAAGAAAGAGACGTGCGCGCTTTAATCAAAGCCCTGCCGGAAATTGTAAAAAATTTACGAGCTTCAGGAAGCCATGGATAAAATAATCAAAAAAATTCTAGAGTTAAAAACAAAAAAGAAAGCGCTTATTTTAGCGCATAATTACCAAATTCCCCAAATACAGGACATTGCTGATTTTGTCGGGGATTCCCTTGAACTTTCAAGAAAATCCAAAGACGCGCCAACTTCGCTGATTGTTTTTTGCGGAGTGCGTTTTATGGCTGAAACAGCAAAGATACTGTCAAAAGACAAAAAAGTGCTCCTGCCGGCTAACCTGGCAGGTTGCCCGCTGGCTGAAACCATAAAAGCCAAAGATGTTTTAAATTTGCGCGCCGCCCATCCGGACGCCTGGGTGGTTAGCTACGTAAATACCTCCGCAGAGGTAAAGGCTGTCAGCGATGTTTGCTGCACGTCAAGCAACGCCATAAATGTAGTTAAGAACGTTCCGACGAAAGACGTGATATTTGTGCCTGATAAAAATCTCGGCTGGTGGGTGAAAAAAAATGTGCCGGAAAAAAATATAATATTATGGAACGGCGGCTGCTATGTGCACGAGCAGTTTACTCTCGATGATTTGCTCGAGGCGCGGAAGAAATTTCCGGAAGCAGAAATAATAGTTCATCCTGAATGCAGGAAAGAAATCCTTGAGAAGTGCGATTTTGTTGCATCCACCGCGGGGATGCTCAAAAGAGCAAAGGCTTCCCGCGCAAAAACAATCATTATCGGTACAGAAGAAGGGCTTCTGCACAAATTAAAAAAAGAAAATCCGGACAAACAGTTTTTTTCTCTGGGAATTTCCCGCACCTGCCTGAATATGAAAAAAACAACTCTAAATGAGCTCCTTGCTTCATTAGAAAAAGAAATATATGAAATCAATTTAGAGGAATCAATTATCGAAAAAGCCGGGCTTGCTCTAGAAAGAATGGTGCAATATATTTAATGTTTCCCGCCTTCTGTATCCCCGTAATCTGTAAATTCAATTATGAAAAAGAAAGCTAAAGTAGCGGTTGGTTTAAGCGGAGGAATTGATTCAAGTTTTGCCGCATACCTTTTAAAAAAGCAGGGGTACGACGTTTGCGGCTTCACTCTTAAATTCTATCCTCAGGATAACCGCTGCTGCGATTTGGACGGCTTGTATCAAGCCCAGCGCCTTTGCAGCAGGCTTGACATACCGCACTACACGATAGATGCCACTGAATTTTTTAAAAAAGAAATTGTTGATTACTTTATAACAAGTTATTTATCCGGGTTTACCCCTAATCCCTGTTCTTTTTGTAACCGCCTGGTTAAATTCGGGTATCTTTTTGAAAAGATAAGGGCAATGGGTTTCAACTATCTTTCAACCGGACATTATGCCAACATAATAAAAAGAAAAGGATATTTACTGCTTAAGTGCGCAAAAGATACCGTAAAATCACAGGAATATTTCCTGTCATTGATAAAACCAGAAATTCTTCCTTTTCTTATTTTCCCTTTAGGTAAATACACGAAAGACAAAGTCAAAAAAATCTCCCGAAAAGAAAAACTTATGTTTCAGGAGAGAAAAGAAAGCCAGGATATCTGCTTTGTGAAAGAGAAACAATATTACAGTTTCATAGAAAAAATGCTCAAAAACCCGCAAAATTATTACGGCGATATCCGCCACATAAACGGCAAAATCCTGGGAAAGCATAAAGGAATATATTATTTTACTTACGGCCAGCGCGCAGGTTTAGGCGTAAGCTGGCAGGAGCCTTTATATGTTTTAAAGGTTAACGAGAGCGATAATTGCGTTATCGTAGGCGAGAAGAAATATCTGGCTAAGGAAGAATTCAGCGTAAAAAACATAAACTGGTTTATAGATTGGAAAAACTATTTTAAAAACGAAACTCCAGAAGATATCAAGGTAAAAATACGCTACAATTCAAAATTCCACGATTGCGGCCTGGATTTTGAAGGCGAAAAAATCAAGGTTAACCTTAAATCTGCGGCTGAGGCGATAACTCCCGGGCAAATTGCTGTTTTTTACCACAAAGATGCAGTTTTGGCTGCAGGTGTTATAGAGAAAGATGACGCTTAATAAAAAATATACAACTCTCAAGAAAAAGATAATAAATTTAAAATCCGCTGTAATTGCTTTTTCCGGCGGCACAGACAGTTCTGTTTTGGCCAAAATTGTTTTTGACTGTTTAGGTAAAGATTCAATCGCTGTAACCGCTAAATCCCAAACCTACGCATTAACAGACTTAAAAGAAGCAATAAAAACTGCAAAATTAATAGGGATAAGGCATGTAATTATAGAAACTGATGAATTTAAAAACAAAAAATTCTTAAATAATCCTGCAAATAGATGTTACTGGTGTAAGTGCGAATTATTTTCCAGGTTAAGGGTGCTTGCAAATAAATATAGAATAAAAAATATTTTAGACGGCACTAATTGTGACGATTGCCTTGATGTACGCCCGGGATTTGCGGCGAATAAAGAATTCAATATAATAAGCCCTTTCCTTGAATGCGGTTTAACCAAGGCTGATATAGCAAGATTAGCTAAGAAGCTGAATATTTGCAGAAAAGCGCCCAACGCCTGCCTTGCTTCGCGCGTGCCTTTTTATGAGAAAATCACTCCGGAAAAATTGGCAAAAATAGAAAAAGCGGAAAACATTTTAAGGGATTATTTAGGAAATAGGAATATATTACGCGCGCGCGACCATAACGGCATTTTACGCATAGAAACCGAAAATAAACAATGGACTAAGCTCGGTAATTCTGGTATAAATAACCTTGTAAAAAAATTGAAAAAAATCGGTTACAGATACATAACTCTTGATTTGGAAGGATACATCCCGGCAGGGATAAGGCAAAAAGTTAAAGCTTAGGCCAAGGTTAAGAAAATTTATCTTAACCTTAATTTTAATCCTTTTGCCAGAATTCCACGGCTACGCTCAGCCTCGCTTTGCTTCGGCGAAGCGGGACCGTGGACGAATGGCAAGGGGACGTCGCCCGCTTAAAGCGGGCGAAAGAAAAGGGCCCACGGGCTTTGCCCGTGCGGGTTCCAGGGAGGAAGCAGGATGAAAGAAAAAAAATTTATCTTAATTATTTCTTTGCTGACAGTTGGTTTTATGGGTTGTTCGAGCGCTCCCGTTGAAGTTACAATTGACAGTTTCGAGGGACCGCTTACAAAAGAAACAGTTGACTATGGAGCCTCTGAAGGGACATCTTTAAAAGTAGAAGCTGATACCACTATTAAAATGTGCGGTAGCCAGTCGCTAAAGATTGAGTACGAGCTTAAGCCTTCAGGCTATATGTGGATAGCTCGCGGGTACAATCTTGATGTTAAGGGCGCTGCTAAATGGGAAGTTCTTCCCCAGGATGTAAAATGGCGCGCCTATAACGCTATAAGTTTAGAAATGTATGGTTCAAACTCTGGCGGAGTTGTTGCTTTTGACATAAAGGATAAGGGCGGAGAGATCTGGCGGTATATAATTGATGATGATTTTACCGGCTGGAAAGAAATAATATGTCCGTTTAAGGATTTTTTTGTACGCAAAGACTGGCAGCCGGATAGCGCAACTAAAAATGAGATACTGGATTTTCCTGTTATGAGTTTTCAGTTCGAACCGCGCCTTCCGGGAAAAGGTGTTTATTATTTTGATTGCGTGAAATTGGTGCGCATAAAAAAATAAGCATCCCTTAAGGAAATATTTTCATGCATTCAGAGTTTACCGTCAAGTCGTGCTTCAGCCTTCCGGGATTAGGCGTGCTTATGTCCGGAGACATTATGGAGGGCTCAATCGAAGAAGGCTCGCAGGGAAAAACCCCCGCAGGGAAACTCGTTACGGTGGTACGCATGGATATTAAGGGCGTTAAGGTAAAAACAGCCCGCGTAAAAGATAAGATAAATATTGTCGTTAAAGGAATAAATACTTCCGATGTGCATCCGGGCATGACAATCACTTTTTTTTGACCTCTTTTTCAGTAATATCATTTGAAGATGAATCTAAAAAATAGATTAAAACGCTGGTTTAAGCTGAGATTTTTTATTACCTATCCGTTTGGTTTGTTTGTATTGTTTTTCTGCAGCCCCACAAAAGATTCATTTGGCTTTGGCATCTGGTTTGTTGTCTTGGGTTTACTTGTGAGGCTTTGGGCAAACGGCTATGCCATAAAAACCCACAAACTTACAACTTCAGGGCCTTATTCCCTCGTGCGTAACCCCTTATACCTTGGCACAATGCTTGTTACCATAGGTTTTATGATAATGTTAAATACGTCTTACGCAGGGCTGGTTTTTGTAATAATTATGGTAGCTGTGTATTACCGCACAATAAGAAATGAAGAGCGTGCGTTAACCGAAAAATACGGCAAAGCTTATCTTGATTATAAAGAAAACGTGCCGATGATAGTGCCAAGTTTCTTCAGGTATAAAAGCCAGGAGAAATGGCCTTTTAGTATGAGGCGTATAATTGAAAATAAGGAATATAAACTTTTTATATGGGTCATTAATATCGCGATAATTTTCAGGTTTAAGGGCTATTTTCTGATAGACCACGAAAGCATGGATGCAAAAAAATGGTTTCTTGTCGCCTTATTTATTTTTCTTGCATCTATTGATATTGGGGGAGAAATTTTTAAGTGGAACAAAAAAAGAAAATCTGCCAAGTAATATCTACCATCTGCTATCTATACAATTATGCTGTATGATATCGCAATAATCGGAGCAGGCCCGGCAGGCATAACAGCTTCCATAAACGCCGCCACTTTAAAGAAAAACGTAATTTTACTGGAAAAGCAAAATTCAATAGGCAGGAAAATTTCCGTCTGCGGCGCAGGCAGGTGTAATTTTCTGAATGAAAGCTTAAACGAAAGCTTCTACAATCGCCCGGGGCAAAAGCTTGTAAAGTCTGTTTTCGGGCAATTCGGTAAAACTCAAATACTTGAATTATTCGATAAGCTTGGGCTTAAATATTATTCAGAAGACGGCCGTTTCTTTCCTGTCACCAATCAGTCAGCTTCGGTTCTAAAGATATTGGAAATCTGGCTTAAAAAATTAGCGGTTCCCGTTGAATTGGGGTTTGAAGCGGTTGACGTGGCTAAGGATAGCGGCATTTTTCTGATAAAATCAAAAGCTGGACGTAAAATCAGCTGCAAAAAAATCATATTCGCGGCAGGAGGAAAGGCTTATCCCGCCTTAGGTTCAACTTTAAGCCTTTATGAAGCAGCTAAAGAATTCGGGCATAACGTAGTTACGCCGGTTCCGGCAGCTGTGCCTCTTGTTGCCAAAGACCAGTTTTGCCATTTTTTGCAGGGGCAAAAAATATTTGCCAGTGGAAAATGTATTGTTGAAGGAAAAATTGTTTGCGAAGCGCAGGGAGAGGTACTTTTTACCAAGTACGGCTTATCAGGAACAGCGATACTTGATATAAGCGAGGAAGCGTCTATCGCCATAAATAGGTATAATAAAAATGTAAAAATAGAGATAGATACAGTGCCTTTTATGACCTTAGAAAAACTTGAATTGGAGCTGGCCAAAAGAATAAATAACGGGTTTAGCGGCGAAGATTTAATAGCGGGAATATTGCCGAATAAATTCGCAAAGCCGTTAAAAGATTATCTTTTCGCAAAAAATATCAAAGCATTAGCATCTACGCTTAAGGGTAAAGTTTTCAATGTGCCGGCTACGCGCGGCTGGAACGAAGCGGAATTTACATCCGGCGGAATAGATACCGGCGAAATAGATGAAAAAACCCTTGAGTCAAAACTGGTAAAAGGCCTGTATATGGCAGGTGAAATTTTAGATGTAACAGGCAGGCGCGGCGGCTATAATTTAGCCTTTGCCTGGGCTTCAGGTTATTTAAGTGCTAAGTATGCAGCAAATACGTAGAATAATACTTGCGTCCAAATCAAAAGCAAGAAAAGACCTGCTTAAACAGATAGGCATTAAATTTTCTGTCTATGTTTCAGCGGCCAGGGAAGAGCATGATTTAAGCAAAGGCTGCGGCAGGCTGGTAGTTAAGAATGCACTCATCAAGGCAAAAGATGCAGCGAAAAGATTTAATGCAGGCGTAGTTATCGCGGCAGATACCGTTGTTTTAGCAAATAACAAAATAATAGGAAAACCCAGGAATCTGAACGAAGCATTCAAAACGCTTAAAACTATTTCAAAAAAACCGCAATGGGTTTATACGGGTTTAGCCGTAATTGATATAGAGAAAAACAGGACATTTACGGATTACGAAAAAACAAAGATTTACATGCTGCCTTTAGCTGACAGCCAGATAAGAAATTATTTTAAAAAAGTTTCGCCTTTGGACAAGGCTGGGAGCTTTGATATCCAGGGCCTGGGCGGCATATTTATTGACCGCATTGAAGGTTGCTTCTATAATGTGGTAGGGCTTCCGCTTGCCAAATTGGCGAAGCTTTTATCAAAGACAGGCATAGAAATTTTCTAGAAATATGAAACATTTTCATAGGCCAAAACAAACAGTATCTTTAGCTGATGAGCTTTTTGAATATAAGTCTTTAGAGAAGAAAAAGCTGAAAGTTGCTATCGCCATAACCGCAATTACCATGCTCATTGAAATTGCAGGAGGCCTTCTTACAAACAGTTTGGCATTAATAAGCGATGCCGGCCACATGTTTACACATCTTTTCGCTTTAGCTATAAGCACCGCGGCAATTGTTTGCGCCGGCAGGCCGGTCTGCCATCACAGGACTTTTGGTTTTTACCGTATTGAAATTCTGGCAGCATTCTTAAACAGCTTATTTATTTTTGCAATTACTATCTGGATTTTCATAGAAGGTGTACAGAGAATAATTTATCCTAAGCAAGTAATAGGCGTTGAGATGTTTGTTGTTGCGCTTATAGGTTTAGCGGTAAATCTTGTAACGGCATGGATTCTTCATGGAGCGACCAAAGAAAGTTTAAACATCAAAAGCGCATTTCTGCATATGCTTGCCGATACTTTTTCATCGGTTGCAATAGTTATCGGCGCAATAATAATTTATTTTACGAAATGGAATATAATTGACCCTATTTTAAGCATAGGTATAGCTTTTATAATTTTAATCTGGGGTTGGGGGTTGTTTAAGGATTCGGCAAACATATTGCTTGAAGCCGCGCCCAAAGGAATAGACAGCGATCAGGTAACAAAAGTATTATTGAACTCTGTAGCTGAGATTGAAGAAATAACAGATATGCATATTTGGGAGATAACTTCAAAAATGTATTCTATGACCGCACATGTTAAAATAAAAGGCGATGAAAAATGCGTGGATGTTAAAAAAATACTTTCCCGCATAAAACAAATTGTTAATGAAGAATTCGATATAGAGCATACAACTATTGAGCTTGATTAATTTGTGCAAAATAATACAATAATACTGCAATTACTAATCAAGAATTACGAATTAACAATTGAATGAAAAGGGAGAAAGAGAAAATAATTAATAATTAAAATTATGTGGGATTATTCGGAAAAAGTAAAAGAATTCTTCAAAAATCCCCGCAATGTCGGAGAAATTGAAAATCCCGACGCAGTAGGGGAAGTTGGTTCAATTATCTGCGGCGATGCGCTTAAGCTTACCTTACGCATCGATAAAAAAACCGAAAAAATAATTGATGCGAAGTTTAAAACCTTTGGTTGCGCAAGCGCAATAGCTTCGTCATCGGCATTAACCGAAATTATCAAGGGAATGACTATTGAAGCGGCTTCCAAGGTTACCAACCAGGATATAGCGGATTATTTAGGAGGCCTTCCTGAAGAAAAAATGCATTGCTCGGTTATGGGAATGGAGGCGCTTGAGGCTGCAATTGCAAATTACAGGGGCGCACCAGTCAAAAAAGAAATGGTTGGGCAAGAGAAGATTGTATGCAAATGTTTTAGCGTAACAGACCAAAAAATAATCCGCGCGATAAAAGAAAATAATTTAAAAACCGTTGAGGAAGTGACCCATTATACAAAAGCAGGCGGCGGGTGCGGCAAGTGCAAGCCGGAAATACAAAAACTTCTTAATGAATTCTGGGAAAAGGAAGAAACTAAAGTAATAGCGCATAAAGAAGCGCCAAAAAAGAAGAGCCTTACGAATCTTGAAAGGATTTCTCTTATTAAAGAGACGATGGAGAGAGAAATCAGGCCGCAGCTTAAAGCCGACGGAGGAGACGTTGAGCTCATTGATGTAGACAGAAACAAAGTTTATGTAAAATTCTTAGGCGTATGCTTGGGCTGCCCGTCAGCAGGAGTTACGCTGAAAGAGCTGGTTGAGGCTAAACTTCGTGAATTTATCGACGCGGATATCGTAGTTGAAGAGGTTAAAGAATGAAGGTAATTTATTTGGATAATAACGCGACGACTTCTGTTGCGCCGGAAGTTTTTGAGGCAATGAAGCCATATTTGACCGAAGACTATGGTAATCCTTCAAGCATGCATACATTCGGCGGAAAAATACACAAGAATATTGATAGCGCAAGGGCTTCTGTCGCCGGTTTGATAGGCGCAAATGACGTAAATGAAATAATATTTACAAGCTGCGGCACTGAGAGCGACAATACCGCAATAATCGGCTCCTTACGCTCATACCCCGATAAAAAACACATAATAACCACAAAGGTCGAACATCCGGCAGTGCTTAGCCTTTGCAAATATCTGGAAACGCAGGGGTACAGAATTACATATCTTGACGTAAACACAGACGGATTACTTGATTTAAACGAACTTAAAAGCGCAATTGATTATGACACTGCAATGATTTCCATAATGCACGCCAACAATGAAACAGGCGTGCTTTTTCCGATTGAAGAAATTGCCGAGATAGCAAGGCTTAGAGATATAGTTTTTCATACTGATGCAGTGCAATCTGTAGGAAAAATAAATTTGGATATGAAAAAAATTCCGGTAGACCTTTTATCTTTATCCGGGCATAAGCTTCACGCACCAAAAGGTGTTGCGGCGTTATACGTTAGAAAGGGCACAAGGTTTTCCCCGTTTTTAATAGGCGGCCACCAGGAACAGGGTAGACGCGGCGGAACAGAAAATGTTGCCTCAATCGTAGGCTTGGGCACCGCCTGTGAGCTTGCAAAGAAAAATATGAATGAAGAAATTACACAGGTTAAAAAATTGCGCGATAAATTGGAAAATGGAATTTTAGAAAAAATTAGCAATGTGCGCGTAAATGGAGACAAAGAGCGCCGCCTGCCAAATACAACGAACATCGGTTTTGAATTTATAGAGGGTGAATCAATATTGCTTAAGCTTGACGAAAAGGGAATTGCCGCGTCCTCCGGCTCAGCCTGCACTTCAGGCTCGCTTATGCCATCTCATGTTTTAAGAGCTATGGGTATTCCTTTTACCTTTATACAGGGCTCTATAAGGTTTAGTCTTTCCCGCTACAATAGAGAAGAGGATATAGATTATACTCTTGAACACCTCCCCCCGATTATAAAACTTCTGCGCTCAATTTCTCCTTACGGTAAATGAACTTCTTAATCTTGACGTAATATTTCTTTGTTGAATTCAGCGAAATCCGCCTAATCTTTATAGGTGAGGGCGGATAAAATCATGCCGGTATTAACCTTTTCCGTACAGAAAGGCTCCCTAAAAATTTTCTGAAATAACCTTGACATTTGTCTGGTTATATTGTATACTCTACTAATCTTATAGAGATAGTATAAATAAGCAAGGAATTAAGGAGAAAAATATGAAGATAACATACAAAGGGGATTATGCGTTAAAGGCGGTTTTGGCTTTATCTGTAAGATACGGCACAGGTGTTGTTACTATTCATGAGCTGGCAAGCGAAGCAGACATACCTTTAAAATTTCTTGAGCAGGTGCTTTTGGAGCTTAAAAGAGGCGGGTTCGTTGAAAGCAAACGCGGCAAAATCGGCGGCTATTTATTGGCAAAACATCCAGCCGAGATAAAAGTAGGGGATGTGGTTAGATTTGTTGACGGGCCAATTGAGCCCGTTCCCTGCGTTTCGAAAAATTATTCCGGCTGTCGGGACATTTATAAATGTGCATTTCGAGGCATATGGCAGGATGTTTCAAGGGCTATAAGCGCAATCATTGATAATGTCACCTTTGAAGATTTGGCAACTAAAATAAAAAAGAAACAGGAAGCTTTTACGTATTCTATCTAAAATAAAAAATGATTGGCCAATTGGAGCGAACAATGAATAAGAATAAAGCAGATAAAAATATAATTAATGACGCGATAATAAAAGACATAAGTGAAGCAGTGCATAATGTAAAATATGGTACTGTTACAATAACGGTGCACAATTCAAAAATTGTCCAGGTAGAAATTGCACAAAAAAACCGTTTTGATGATGTGTGGTTGATTGAAGGAGGTGGGATATAGAAAAATTGGCAAATGCTCTTTTAAACCGGAACAGCCGGACTTATTTATAAAATAAAAATTACAGCAGGTGTAACCAGATAACTGGATAACCTTGCCCGCCAAAATCAAAGATTTTGGCGAGGTCTCGCCATTCGCTAAAGCGAATGGCGGACATCAAAGGAGGTTATCCAATGAAAAAACTTTTAATTGCATTTCTGGTTGCAGGCACAATAGTAAATATACCAGTTCTTTCTCATGCAGGGCCGCCGTTTAACGATCTGGAAGGCAAGGGCGGTGTGGCATTTAATCCACTGGCTTATGTTGCTGATTCAACTGAGGAAGGCAGCCATTTGACAGTCAAGGGTGTTGATATAATAGGTAAACCAAGATTCGGAGCATGGTATGTTAACCTTCCGGATTCAAAAATTGACTGGACTGCTTTTGGCGTTGCCGATACTTTGTTTAAAAGGCTTGAGCTTTCTTATGGCTATGAAACGATTAATTGGGAAGACCACCCGACGTTTCATAAGAATAATATCGGAGCAAAAGTGCTGCTTTTAGATGAAAATTCATTTGGCACGCAGTTTGTCCCGGCATTTTCAATAGGAACAATTTATAAGACAACCAGTCCGAACAGTTTGCATCAGCTTGGGTTGCCATTACGCACAACCGGAGTTGACTGGTATGCGGTAGCAACTAAGACAATTACACAAACGCCACTGCCTGTAATTCTTTCGGGAGGCATACTTTCTTCCCAGGAATACGTTACAGGTGTTTTAGGGTTTCATGATGATAGAAAGTTAACCGGTTTCGGCAACATAGACATAGTTTTACCGCACGGCTTTGTTGTCGGTTATGAGTTTAAGCAGGGAGAGCAGTTTAGTTCGTATAAAAACGCCAACTATTGGGATGCGCATCTGGCCTGGCTTGCGAATAAAAATCTTACTCTTATCGCAGCCTATACTTATACCGGTAATGTCAAGGCTGAAACAACAAGGACAGGCCTTGGCGCAGGATTCGTGATAAGCGCTCAATATGCATTTTAACTATATTGTTACGGGTAAGCGAAACTTACCCGTAACAATTTAAGAAGGAGGTTAAATGAGCAAAATTGATAAAAAATTAAAAATTGAAACGCTTGCTTTGCACGGCGGCCAGGAGCCGGACCCGACAACAGGCTCACGCGCAGTTCCGATTTACCAGACAAGCTCATACCAGTTTAAAAGCACTGAGCACGCCGCCAATCTTTTTGGCCTAAAGGAATTCGGCAACATTTACACGCGTTTAATGAATCCTACTACGGATGTGCTTGAGAAAAGAATTGCGCTTTTAGACGGCGCAATTGGCGCACTCGCAACAGCAAGCGGCCAGGCAGCAATTACCCTTGCCCTTTTAAACATTGCACAGGCGGGAGATGAGATAGTTTCTGCCGATAATCTTTACGGCGGAACTTACACATTGTTTCATTACACATTCGCGCGCCTGGGAATTAAGGTTAAATTCGTTAAGTCAGGAGACTTAAAAGGTTTTAAAACAGCCATAACAGGAAAAACAAAAGCTATTTATGCTGAGTCTATCGGAAATCCAAAGCTTGATGTGTGTGATTTGGAAGGTATTTCCAAAATAGCGCATGAAAACGGGCTGCCTTTAATATTGGATAACACATCAGCCCCTTACATTCTGCGTCCGATTGATTTTGGCGCTGATATAGTTGTCTATTCTGCTACAAAATTTATAGGAGGCCACGGAACGTCCCTGGGCGGATTAATTGTTGATTCAGGAAAATTTGACTGGACCAACGGGAAATTTCCTCTGATTGCTGACCCTGACCCAAGCTACCATGGCATAAATTTCGTAGAGGCGCTTAAGCCTTTTGGTAACATTGCTTACATTACAAAAGCAAGGGTGGCGTTGCTTCGCGATTTAGGCCCGGCGCTTTCGCCATTTAATGCGTTTTTACTGTTACAAGGGCTTGAAACCATACATGTAAGAATGCCGCGGCACTGTGAAAATGCTTTGGCAGTTGCGAAATACCTTTTGAAACATAAAAAAGTAAGCTGGGTAAATTACCCCGGCCTGGATAATAGCCCGGAGAAAGAAAAAGCAAAAAAATATCTTTCAAAAGGAGCAGGTGCAATCATAGGGTTCGGCGTCAAGGGCGGTTTAGAAGCAGGCAAGAAATTTATTGAGTCGCTGGAGCTTATTTCTCATCTTGCAAATATCGGCGATGCAAAGAGCCTGGCAATACATCCGGCAACAACCACACATCAGCAGTTATCAGAAGAGGAGCAGCTTGCAACAGGCGTAACCCCGGATTTCATCCGCTTGTCCATAGGTATTGAACATATTGACGATATTATTGCCGACATTGAACAGGCATTAGAAAAGATAAAATGAGGAGGATAGTATGAGCAGAATTTTTGAAAATATAATTCAAACAATAGGAAATACCCCTTTAGTTAAGCTCAACCGTATTACTGAAGGGCTTAAGGCAACAGTTGTCGTAAAACTTGAGTCATTCAATCCGCTCTCAAGCGTGAAGGACCGTATTGGTGCTGCAATGATAGAAGACGCCGAGAGAAAAGGGATTTTAAAAAAAGGCTCTGTGATAATTGAGCCTACCAGCGGAAATACCGGTATTGCGCTTGCATTCGTTGCTGCAGTAAAAGGATACAGGCTTATTCTTACTATGCCTGAAACAATGAGTGTTGAGCGCCGTCAGCTTTTAAAAATATTTGGAGCAGAGCTTGTTTTGACAGATGGAGCAAAAGGAATGAAAGGAGCTATTGAAAAAGCAGAAGAATTAGTTAAATCAACGCCAAATAGTTTTATGCCGCAGCAGTTTAGTAATCCTGCAAATCCTGAAATCCACAGAAAAACAACTGCGCAAGAGATTTGGAAAGATACCGAAGGCCAGGTTGACATAATTGTCGCAGGGGTAGGCACAGGAGGGACCCTTACGGGAATTTCCGAAGTCCTTAAGAAAAAGAAAAAAAGTTTTAAAGCAATTGCAGTTGAGCCAAGTGATTCCCCTGTTTTATCAGGAGGCAATCCCGGGCCTCATAAAATCCAGGGTATTGGCGCAGGGTTTGTGCCGCAGGTTTTAAATAAAGATATTATTGATGAGGTTATGCGCGTTTCCAATGACGATGCCGGAGAAACAGCCAGGCAGCTTGCGAGGCTTGAAGGAATTCTTGTTGGTATTTCAAGCGGCGCAGCAGCATGGACCGCTCTTGAAATAGCTAAGCGCAAAGAGAATGAAGGGAAACTTATCGTGGTAATACTTCCTGATACAGGAGAAAGATATTTAACCACGTGGCTTTTTGAGAACGCCAGATAGCTGTTTAAAGATTTGGACAAAAGTGAGGCGGCGTAATAAAATAGATAAAGTTTGGGGTTATGCTACCGTTGGATATAAATCTTTTAAGGAGAGGGGATGACCAAAATAGGCGTTGGAATAGTTGAAACAAAATATTTTACGTTTGCGAACAAACCGGATGAGTTTGTCCTTGAGAGCAAGGAAAAGCTTTCGCCGGTTACTATTGCTTATGAAACCTACGGAGCGCTTAATAAGGAAAAATCCAATGCGGTTTTGATTCTGCATGCTTTATCCGGCGACGCGCACGCGGCAGGTTTTCATAAGGGGGAAGATAAGCCCGGCTGGTGGGATAATATGATAGGTCCCGGCCGCGCTTTTGATACGGATAAATATTTTGTCATTTGTTCTAATGTACTTTCCGGCTGTCGCGGCTCAACAGGGCCGGCAAGTTATAATCCGAAAACCAATAAGCCATACGCTTTGGATTTTCCAATTGTGAGCATAGGGGATATGGTTTCTGCGCAAAAAGCATTAATAGATTATCTTGGCATTGATAAATTACTTACGGTTGTGGGCGGCTCAATGGGCGGCATGCAGGTTTTATCCTGGCTTATTAAGTATCCGCAGAATATTCGCAGCGCCATACCCATAGCAACAGCTCTTCGCCATACACCGCAGCAAATCGCTTTTGATGAAGTTGGCAGGCAGGCCATAATGGCTGATCCCGATTGGAACTCAGGAAATTATTATGAAGGAAACTCTCCTGACAGGGGCCTTGCTGTTGCAAGAATGATAGGCCATATCACTTATATGAGCGATATCTCAATGACTGAAAAATTCGGCAGGCAGAAAAAAGACAACAAACAGCCGTTTAAATTCACTGCTGATTTTGAAGTTGAGGGGTATCTTCGTTACAGGGGGGATAATTTTGTAAAAAGATTTGACGCAAATTCCTATCTTTATATCACCAAAGCAATGGATAATTTTGACGCTTCAGAAAAAAAGCCTTTCCACGAATCGCTTTCCGGAAAATCCGTTAAGGTTTTGGTAATTGCTTTTAAGTCCGACTGGCTGTATCCGGCGTACCAGTCTAAGGAAATTGTTAAGGCATGCAAATACGCCGGCATTGAAACGAGCTACTGCGAAATTGATTCTACATACGGGCACGATGCGTTTCTGCTTGAGATACAAGAGGAAACCCATCTTATTTCACATTTTCTTAAAAGCGTTTCGCAAAAACGAGGTAAGGCATGAAAGAAAATGAAACAATTAAAAGCGATCATAGGGCAATACTTGATATGGTTGAAGCAAATTCTTCCGTACTTGACCTTGGCTGCGGCGACGGAGATTTGCTCGAGCTTTTGATGCTTAAAAAAAATGTGCGCGGCCAGGGCATAGAGATAGATGAGCAGGCAATATACAGGTGTGTGGCAAAAGGTTTAAGCGTGCTTCACGGCGATATTGATACAGGCTTATCCGAATATAAAGACAATGCTTTTGATTATGTGATACTTAACCAAAGTCTTCAGCAGTTAAAACATGTTGAAACTGTTCTTTTTGATGCTCTTCGGGTCGGTAAAAAAGTAATAGTAGGTTTTCCTAATTTTGCCTATTGCAGAGCGCGCCTACGCTTATTTTTTAGGGGCAGGGTCCCCATAACAGCATCTCTACCCTATACCTGGTATGAAACGCCAAACCTGCATTTTTTAAGCACTCTTGATTTCCTTGATTACTGCAAGGAAAAGAAAATCAAAGTTGAGCGCAAAGTATACCTGGCCGCAGATAAGCGTATACTAATATTGCCTAATTTCTTCGCAAACATAGGAATATTTCTTATCTCTAAATAATTCAAAATGAATGTAGTTTTAGTCGGTAATGCCAATGTAGGTAAGAGCGTTATCTTTAACGCTCTTACCAAAAGCTATGTAACTGTTTCAAATTATCCCGGCACAACCGTAGATATATCAAAAGGAACTGCAAAACTTGGGGCGCAATCTTTTACTGTCTATGACACTCCCGGAATAAACAGCCTCATCATTCATTCCGAAGATGAAAAGGTAACCCGCGATATACTTTCAAAAAGCGATATTGCCTGTGTTGTGCAGGTTGCTGACAGCAAAAACCTCAAACGTTCGCTTGTGCTTACTCTTGAGTTAATCGAATTAGGCCTGCCGCTTGTGCTTAATTTAAATATGAGTGACGAGGCGAGAGAACGCGGCATAACTATAGACGTAAAAAAACTTTCCCAAAAATTAGGCATAGATATTATTGAGACAGTAGCGGTAACCGGAGAAGGTATTCCTAAATTAAAAGAGGCAATTCCAAAGGCAAAACCTGCATATCCGCCCAAAGGCATTACTGCCGTTACCTCTGATGAAATAGTTTCGCTCAGGAAAAAAAATCAGAAAATTGAAGAATTATTAAAAGATGTTTTACGTATTTCAAAACCAAAAGCAAAAAGCGTATCTGAATTTATAGGCGCCCTTACCGTAAATCCTATTACCGGAATGCCCATGCTTATTGCTGTCCTTTTTTTAATGTATCTTTTTGTAGGAAGGTTAGCTGCTGTCTGGGGCGTAGATTTTTTTGAACACACATTATTCGGCAGCTATATTAACCCATTTTTGGATAATATTATTAATAAATTTATTCCGATACCAATCATCAAGGAATTTTTGATGGGGCAGTACGGTATTATCAGTATGGCTGTTACTTATGCATTTGCCATAATATTTCCGATAGTAACTGCATTTTTTTTATTTTTCGGGCTCCTTGAAGACTCAGGTTATCTTCCGCGGCTTTCTGTGTTGTCAGACAGGGTTTTTAGGGTAATCGGGCTTAACGGCCGGGCGATACTGCCGATGGTGCTTGGCCTTGGCTGCGGAACAATGGCGACTTTAACTTCGCGGATATTGGAAACAAAAAAAGAACGGATTCTCGTAAGTATAATCCTTACGCTGGCGATTCCCTGTTCTGCGCAGCTGGGCGTGATTATGGCAATGCTCAGCCAGTTTTCCTTGAGGGCATTTTTGCTTTGGTTTTCGATAATACTTTTTGTTATAGTTACTATCGGATTCTTATCTTCAAGGCTGGTTCCCGGCAAACGCAGCCCATTTATCCAGGAATTACCTCCTATGAGGTTCCCTCAAATTGGAAACATTATTGTAAAAACCGGCGCCCGCCTTAAATGGTATTTGAAAGAAGCAGTGCCTTTATTTATCCTTGGGACTTTTATACTTTTCGTATCTGATAAAATAGGGTTGTTAAATTTGATAGAAAAAATTTTAAGCCCCTTTATTGTGGTCTGGCTGCATTTGCCGAAAGAAACAACTGCTGCATTTATCATAGGGTTCTTACGAAGAGATTACGGCGCAGCGGGTTTGTATGCGCTGGCAAGAGCGGGCGCACTTGATAAAATACAAATTTTCGTAAGCCTTATTGTAATAACTTTGTTTGTGCCCTGCATTGCGCAGTTTTTCGTAACAGTTAAAGAAAGAGGATTGAAAGTTGCGCTTATGATTGCCGGTTTCGTATTTCTTTTTGCATTTTTAGCAGGAGGAATAATTGACCATTTATTGCGCTATTTAATTTTGGTTAAGGGTATCGCGGTTTTGTAATACAAAAGGAGATAACCATGGATTATAACCAAAAAATTGAGGAAGCCTTAAGTATAATCTGGGAAGAAAGAGAAAAAAAGATTCACGACAAAGGCGCAATAATAAAAAGATTTTTAGGGTCTATAAACGAAGATATTTCCAGCGCGTTGCTTAATGAAGGTTATGTTGCGGTAGAAAAAGACACTGTCAAATTAACTGATAAAGGAGAACCGAAAGCCAGGGATATTATAAGGCGCCAGCGGCTTGCAGAACGTCTTTTGATGGATGTGCTTGAGGTAGGAAGGAAAGAGGTTGATTCATCCGCCTGTGCTTTTGAACATATTTTATCCAAGGAGGTTGAAGAAAGTATATGCACTCTTTTAGGCCACCCGAAAGAATGCCCGCACGGCTTAACTATACCGGCAGGTACCTGTTGTGAAAAGGCAAAAGGTCTGATTGAAAGTATAGTAATTCCGCTTACACGCCTTAAAGTTTCAGAAACAGGTAAAATCGTTTATGTTTTAACCAGAGAGCACCCTCAGCTGCACAGGCTTATGTCTTTTGGTATTGTGCCGGGGGCAAGAATTAAGCTTCATCAGATTAAGCCATCCGTTATAATTCAGGTTGAAGAAACCCAGGTTGCGCTTGAAGAGGACATTGCAAAAGAAATTTATATTAAAAAGTTATCTTAATGAACAGAAAGGTTGTTTTGTTTTAGGGTAATAATATGGTATATTTATAATATGAAAGCAGGATATAAAAGTATAGTGGTATATGTAATTATCACGGTGCTATTTAATATATTTGCGCCGGCGGTTGTTTATTCTTACGGCGTCAAACAATGCTCATGCTGCGCAACCAGTGATAACCACAGCAAGGCTAAATGCCATGACACCAGGGATGTGTGTTTTTGCAAACACGTACGGATAGTCCAGGCGATAGTACCTCAGGCAGGTAGCTTGAATTATCGTATTTTTTGCGGTTATCTTGCGCCGATTTTGCATTTTTCTTACCGTTACTTATCAATAGACGATACCTTCCATCCGCCCAAAGCTTAAAGCTTCCCCGCAAGTAATTTTTTAACAAAAAAAGGAGAATATATGAAACAATATTTTATTGCGATATTTATCGCTCTGGCTATGTTTTGTAGTACCAATTTTGCACTGGCGGCAGAAAGCAATTGCTGCAAAAGCTGTGTATGCGCTAAGGGGAGCTGCTGCAAAGATGGCAAATGCACCTGCAAAGGCGATTGCTGCAAAGACGGCACATGCAAATGCGCAGCCGGAAAATGTGGAGAAAAATGCACCTGCAAAACTAAATAAGAGTTTGCAGTGCTAGCTTTGAACTACACGAAGGGGGGCTTATGCCCCCTTTCGGTTTTAATGAGGCAAAAAATTATTGACACTATTCTTTAAGTTTGGTTTAATGGACATGATTTAGGGGAGGCCGTTGTAACGGCCTGAGAGTTCCCGTAAACGGGATTACCCTTTGAACCTGTTCCGCAAAATGCGGAGTCATCCGGTTTACGCCGGATGAACTGGATAATGCCAGCGTAGGGAAGGCTAAGTATTATTAGTCCTTGTGTAGCTGGCACAAGGATTTTTTATTTTTAAGGCAGGAGGGGTTATGGCGTTGGATGAGATTAAAATTTCAAAGGCTATCGTAGAATCTTTTAACAAGAAATTAATTAATGCCCTTGATGTTGATGTGGCTATTGTAGGCGCAGGCCCTGCCGGCATGGTTTGCGGTTATTATCTGGCCCAGGCTAAAAAGAAAGTAGTGCTTTTTGAAAGAAAACTTTCTGTCGGAGGAGGAATGTGGGGCGGCGGCATTATGTTTAATGAAATTGTGGTGCAGGATGAAGCAAAAAGAATCCTTGATGAATTCGGCGTTAAAAACAGAGTTTATGAAAAAGGTTATTATCTAGCTGATTCTGTTGAGGCGGTTTCGGTTATTTGCGCGAAAGCTGTCCAGGCCGGTCTTAGAATATTTAATTTAATGAGCGTTGAAGACGTAATGGTGCGGAACAAAAAAATAACAGGCCTTGTGCTTAACTGGACCGCAGTTGAAATGGCTAATTTACATGTTGACCCTATCACAATGCGTGCTAAATTTATAGTTGATGCCACGGGCCACCCGGCAGAAGTAGCCAGGATAGTTGAAAGAAAATCAGGCATAAAGCTTAATACCAAAACCGGCAAAACCATGGGAGAAGAATCCATGTGGGCAGAGGTTGGTGAAAATACCATCGTAAAGAATTCAAAGGAGATTTGTCCCGGCTTATATGCGTGCGGTATGTGCGCAAACGCTGTGTTCGGCGGGCCGCGCATGGGGCCTGTATTCGGAGGAATGCTTTTGGCAGGTGAAAAAGTTGCCAGAGATTTGATTAAAAAGTTTTAAGCGTATAATTCTGGCATTAAGGAGGGCGCAATGGCTAAAACAAAAATTGATGCGTATGATTTACTGAAGAAAATCAGGGAAGAAAAACCTATTGTGCATCATTTGACAAATTGGGTAACCATTTATGATTGCGCGAATATCGTAAAAACACTGGGGGCTTCTCCGGTTATGGCGCACGCAAGAGAAGAAGTTGCTGAAATGGCCGCAATTTCCTCAAGCCTTGTCCTAAATATAGGTACTCTTACCCCTGATTTTGTAGAAGCGATGAAAATTGCAGCCCGTAGTGCCAACAAAAAAGGAATTCCCGTTATTCTTGATGTTTGCGGGGCAGGGGCAACAAGGCTAAGAGATGACAAATCTTTTGAATTGTTAAACGAGGTAAAGATAGATATTATCAAGGGAAACATTTCGGAAATTGCACGAATTTCCGGAGAGAACATCAGGACAAGAGGCGTAGACTCTGTTGAGGTTGATAAAGACATGCTTGTTGTTGCGAAGTGGCTTACAAATAGATTCAAATCCGTTGTGGTGGTTACAGGAAAACATGACATTATAAATGGTAAAACTAACAGCTATATCATAAAAAACGGGCATCCGATGATGACGCATGTTGTAGGAACCGGATGCATGGCAGCATCAGTTATGGGCGCATTTGCTGCTGTCAGCCGTGATTTAGTTTATGCATCAGCAGCTGCGCTTATTTGTTTTGAAATTGCCGCAGAGCTTGCCGCGAAAAAATCAAAAGGCCCGGCCTCATTCAAAGAAACCATGTTTGATTACCTTTTTAACTTAGATAAAAAAACAATAAACCAGATGCAGAAAATAAGCGCATGAAAGGTTATTATTTTATTACGGATAAAAAATTAAGCCGGCTGGGTAATATAAGCGATGTAAAGAGTGCCGTCAAGGCCGGCGTTAAAATCGTGCAATACCGAGAAAAAAATGCAGACACTAAGGAAATGTATGCCGAGGCTATTAAGCTAAGGAAGATATGCAAAAACATAATTTTTTTGATAAATGACAGAGTTGATATAGCTCTAGCAGCTGGCGCAGATGGTGTCCATCTGGGCCAGCTGGATATGCCGTACCAGGCAGCCAGAAAATTATTAGGTAAAAAGAAAATTATCGGCATTACAGTGCACAGCGTTAAAGAGGCTTTGCTGGCGCAAAAGCTGGGCGCTGATTATTTAGGCGTGTCTCCGGTATTTCAGACCAGCACCAAGCCGGATGCGAAAAATCCGGTAGGTATAGGGCTGATAAAACGCCTGCGTAAACGTATAAAAATACCCATAGTTGCTATAGGGGGGATAAACCTTTCAAATGCGAAAGAGGTTATATCCGCAGGCGCAGACTGTATTTGCGCTATTTCAGCGGTTGTAAGCAAGAAAAATGTAGGATTTAAAATCGGCAGGTTCCGGAAAATATCAGGATTTTAGTATCAAGCCGGATGTGGTATCAAGTCCGCACCGCGTTAATTTTCTGCTTTAAATAAAACTTAATTAAGATAAAATAAATAATATGCCAAACAGCCGTAATTTTTATAATTTATCAATTGAAGAAACAGCCGGCATTTTAGGCACAAACATTGAAGCCGGGCTTACTTTGGATAAAGCTGCCAAGCTTCTGATTGAATTCGGACCAAACCAGCTTGAGGAAAAAAAGAGAATTTCGCCTTGGGAAATTTTCTTTGAGCAATTTAAAGATTTTATAGTATTGATTTTAATTGGCGCCGCAGTTGTGTCGGGATTTTTAGGTGAATGGATAGATGCTCTCGCGATAATTGCAATTGTAATATTAAATGCAATTTTAGGTTTTATTCAGGAATACCGCGCTGAAAAATCTCTTGCCGCCTTAAAAAAATTATCTTCACCTTCCTCAAAAGTCATCCGAAACAAAGAGCATCAGATTGTCTCATCTCTTTCGCTTGTGCCTGGAGATTTAATTGAGCTTGAAGCAGGAGACAATGTCCCTGTAGATTCAAGGGTCATCTGGCATACTTCAAATTTTAGCGTGGCAGAGGCAAGCCTTACGGGCGAATCAACTCCGGTTGCAAAGACGCTGCATGCTTTGGAAGAAAAGGAAATTCCTCTGGCTGACAGGGCAAATATGGTTTATATGGGGACATCAGTTACTTCAGGTAAAGCGCGGGCGCTTGTTGCCGAAACAGGCATGCGTACGGAATTAGGTAAAATTGCGGCTATGGTGCAGTCAATTGAACAGGAAACAACACCTTTGCAAAAAAAGCTGGAAGCTTTCGGTAAATGGATAGTTTATCTTTGTTTCGCGCTTGTTGCTGTCGTATTTATATTAGGTATTATTCGCGGCGGAAAAATTCTGGATATGTTTTTAACCGCAGTAAGCCTTGCTGTTGCCGCAATTCCGGAAGGGCTTCCTGCTGTTGTAACTATTGCTTTGGCTTTAGGCGTGCAGAGGATGGTAAAACGCCACGCGCTTATCAGGAAGTTACCTTCAGTTGAAACACTCGGCTGCGCCACTGTCATTTGTTCGGATAAAACCGGCACTTTGACCAAGAATGAAATGACGGTGCAGGCGGTATTTGCCGCAAATGTACTTTTTAAAGTAACCGGCATAGGATATGAACCTGACGGTAAATTTTTTTCCGATGAAAAAGGAATAAATCCTTCGCAACACCCCGATTTGATCAAAGTTTTAAAATTAAGTGTATTATGCAATTCGGCCACATTAGTAAAAAATAGTACGGGCTACAAAATAATCGGCGACCCTACCGAAGGTTCACTTTTAACTTGCGCTGCGAAAGCCGGTATCTTGAAAGAAGAGCTTGAAAAAGAATTTAAATTTTTGGATGAAATACCTTTTGATTCTGAAAGAAAAAAAATGACTGTTATCCGTAACCATAATAACGGGAAAGTAGTTGCTTTTGTAAAAGGCGCACCGGATATATTGCTTAATAATTGTACTGCTATTGAGCAAGATTCTAATGTAAGGCAACTCTCCGAAGAAGACAGGCAGAAAATATTAAAAGCGAATAATGATTTAGCAAATTCTGCGATGCGCGTTTTGGCTGTTGCCTATAGAGATGTATCGGCAGATGAGAAAATTGAAGCAGACACAATAGAAAGTAATCTTATTTTTGCAGGTTTACTTGCCATGATTGACCCTGCGCGCGCAGAGGTTAAAGAAGCAATAGAAGAATGTAAGACTGCCGGCATAAAAACGGTTATGATTACGGGAGATCATAAAAATACGGCTGTGGCAATAGCAAAAGAACTGGGTTTTTTTGAAGAAGGTTCTATTGCTCTAACCGGGGAAGAGCTTGATAAATTAAATGAAGATGAATTTAGGAGCAAGATTGAAAAAATACCGGTTTACGCCCGGGTTTCTCCGGAGAATAAATTAAGAATTGTCCGCGCGTGGCGCGCGCGAAATGAAATCGTTGCCATGACAGGTGACGGGGTAAATGATGCCCCGGCAGTAAAAGAAGCTGACATAGGTGTTGCCATGGGTATTACCGGAACTGATGTTACAAAAGAAGTTTCGGACATGGTAATTACCGATGATAATTTTGCTTCCATAGTTTCGGCGGTGGAAGAGGGAAGAGGCATTTATGAAAATATAAAGAAATTTATACACTATCTTCTTTCCTGCAACGCAGGTGAAATTCTTGTCATGTTTGTTTCTTCCCTGGTCGGTTTGCCGGTGCCGTTACTGCCCATACATATACTTTGGGTTAATCTTGTAACTGACGGGCTCCCTGCGCTTGCTTTGGGGGTGGACCCTGTTAGCCCCAATATTATGCAGAAACCGCCGCGGCCGGTAAATGAAGCTGTTGTTACAAAGCAAAGGGCGATACTTATGCTTGTTCAGGGAGCGTTTATTGCATTCTGCAGTTTACTTGCTTTTACGCTTGTTTTATTTGTGGAGAACGAAGGAATTATCCGCGCAAGGACTGCGGCTTTCATAGTTCTCGCCTGCAGCCAGTTGTTCCATTCATTTAACTGCAGGAATACGACAGAGTCGCTTTTCAAAATAGGGATTTTTACCAATAAGAAACTTATCCTGGCAAATTTTGTTTCATTTTTCCTGCAGATGGCTGTTGTCTATATTCCGTTTTGCCAAAAGATATTTAAAACAGAAGCCCTTGGCGTATTTGACTGGGTTTTGGTTGTAGCTATTTCATCTTTTCCTTTGTGGGCAATGGAGTTGGTAAAGATTATTAATAAAAAATGGAGATTTATAGAATGAATAAACTATTTTTTCTTTTACTGATTTATGGTTTAGCAGTAAATAGTTTTTTGTTTTCACGGAATGCAAAGTTTATGCACAAGACGAAAGCACCAAAGCCATAAACGTTGGCAATAAAATCTGTCCTGTTACCGGAGAAAAAATAGACGAAAAGGCAAAAGTAACTTATGAATATAAGGGTAAAATCTACAATTTCTGTTGTTCTGCCTGTATACCCGAGTTTAAAAAAGACCCGGAGAAATATATTAAGAAAGTTGAAGAAGAGTTAAAAGGTAAATCGCAATCTGTTTCAGAACCTAGCAAAAAGCACGATGATAATAACCATTAAGGTAAGGATATGAGCATAACCACAAAAACAGGAGATAACGGCAAAACTTCTTTGCTCTTTGGTGAAAGAGCGTCAAAGAGCGATTTGCGAGTTAAGGCTATTGGGACGCTTGATGAATTATGCTCATTTATGGGCTTGAGCAAGAGCTTGCTTCGCGATAAAGGCGTAAAAAAAATCATAGAAGATATCCAGCGCGATTTATTTATAATCGGCGCAGAGACAGCAACGCTGCCAAAATATTTGTATAAACTGGAAAAAAGAATAGATAAAAGGTTTGTGCTTAAGCTTGACGAGCTTCTGCGGCAATGGGAGAATAAAAATAAATTTAAATCCCGTTGTTTTTATTTACCCGGAGAAAATATAATTTCAAGTTCTTTTGATGTGTCCAGGGCTGTAGCTAGAAGGGCAGAGAGGGAATTGGTTACCCTGGAAGGGAAGAAAGGTATCAAGAATCCCGATATGCTTATTTATCTAAACAGGCTTTCTGACCTTTTGTATCTTTTTGCGCGCAATTACGAAAATAAACCTAAAAGGAAATAATTAATAAAAAGGAGGTTTGCATGAAAACAGTATTAAGTGCTTTGTTGGTTTTATCGGCTTTTTCTTTTTTTCCGGTTTTCGCCGCGGACTACTCTAGTACTTATTCGCAGGATAAAGTAGGCTATGACAAGTTTTTTTCCGTTCAGGACGACTCTAAGCTTGTCGAAAAAGACAACGATTTATATGTTTACGATATTGAAGAAGTAAGCAAAAGGCGCATAACGCATACACCAAAGCAGGATAAACCTATGGCAAGTTTTTCTACAGACAGAGGCTATATACTTTACGCCGAATATACTAAAGAAGGATCCGAAGGAGAATTGAGGTATTACAGAATAAAATTTGAAAATGACGATAATTCAAGGGGTTTGATATCAAAAGAGGAATACGACGCCTTAAGCAAGAAATAATTCCGTAAATTAAATAAACAGGATTGCCGTTCAACCAGGTTTTTCCGCCCATTTAAATGCCTAAATTTCAATTTTTTTACGCTAACTATTTTTAGGTAATTGTACTGCGTAATTTTTCTGCACCTTTTGAATCAGAAAGTTGTTGCTTCATTAGTAGAAAAAAGTCAGAAAATGCAATCTTTAGGCAATTCACAAATATAACCAGCTACGTTTAAATATATCTTAGCGAGAAAGGCAACCAAGGAGGTTATATTTTATGGATATGCCAAAAATATTAGAGTGCAATGCAAGCCCATGCGCTTACAATTCTGACAACAAATGCCATGCTTTTGCTATAACTGTCGGTGGCGGCAGCAAATGCCCGATGTGCGATACCGGAATTATTCAAACAGAAAAGAGAGGCATTGCCCTTACGAAGGCAATATTCGCCGGCGGTTGCTTCTGGTGTATGGAGCCGCCATTTGAAAAATTAAAAGGAGTAACTAATGTCGTTGCTGGCTATGCGGCAGGTTCCGGCAAAAATCCTACCTATGAGGATTACGCACAAAAAGGCTACATTGAGGCGGTTGAAGTATCCTATGACCCGTCGCAGATAACATATAAAGATTTGCTTGATACATTTTGGAGGCAAATTAATCCTACAGACAACAACGGGCAGTTTTGCGACAGAGGCCCGCAGTATAAGCCGGCAATTTTCTATTATGATGAAAACCAGAAACGCCTGGCAGAAGAGTCAAAAAAGATGCTTGATGAATCAAAGAAGTTTGATGCCCCTGTAAATACCGAAATTTTTCCTGCTTCAACATTTTATCCGGCAGAAGGCTATCACCAGGGTTATTATAAAACCCATCCTATCCAATACAAATTTTACCGGTTCAACTGCGGACGCGACCGGTTTTTGAAAAAAATTTGGAGTAAAACCATAATTAAATAACTATGAGAATTATAAAAATAATATCGGTATTAACTTTGGCAATTGTATTTTGCTGGCAGGGACTTTTATTTTCACATCCGCAAGCGATAGGCGAAACAGATACAAATAGTAAAAAGGAATTAGAGGTTTCCGCAGTTGAAGATTTAATGCGCGAACACGGCGCGCTTCGCCGCATTCTTCTCATATATGAAGAGCTTCGTAGCCGCCTCAGCAAGAACAAAAAAGTAGAAAGTTACATTATTGTTGAAGCCTCCCGCATAGTCCGTAATTTTATTGAAAATTATCATGAAAAATTGGAGGAAGAATATATTTTTCCTAAATTCAAAAAGAACAGCGCGCTTTTTGATACCGCAGCCGTGCTTAAAAAGCAGCATGAAGCAGGCAGGAGAATAACCAATAGTATAATGCAGATTGCCAACGGAAAAATAGAAGATAAGAAAAAACAAAAAGAACTAATGCGTTACTTTACCCTTTTTATACGTATGTACAGGCCTCATTCTGCGCGCGAGGACACGATTTTGTTTCCTGGTTTTAAAGCGATTACCCAAGATAAGGAATACGATGAGCTGGGAGACAAATTTGAAGAAAGGGAAGTTAAGCTTTTCGGCGAAAAAGGCTTTGAGGGGATAGTCGGCAGGGTAACAGCTTTGGAAAAAAAATTGGGAATATACGATTTGTCCCAGTTTACTCCGTCAAATCCCGGCAGCGACTAATATTACATTGCGGCTGTCTTGTTTTGTCTTGACAAAATTTTAGATAATTGTATATTAAAATCATAATCAGGCAACCGTCCCGCGTTTGAAGGATTAAATCCAGGACGTTCCGTCTTCGCCCTTTGCTAGGTAAATAATAGCAGTGATGGGCTTAGGCGGACCAGCCTAAATAGATACATTAAGGTGGCTGGAAAAATAATTAAAACCTTTGCACAAAGAGCAAAGGTTTTTCTATTTTATGGTAGGTGAAGCATGCTGATTAAAAAAAATATCAATCCGGAAGAAAAACTTTCCATACTTTCAAATGATTCAAAATACGACCTTGCCTGCGCCTGCGCTCCTCAAAAGTCGGAACACCGCCGGCGCTCAAAAGAAAATAAATGGATATATCCGGTTGTGCTTCCCAATGGAGGCAAAACTTTTCTTTTTAAGACCCTTCTTTCCAATGAATGCATTAATAATTGCAAGTATTGCCCTTTAAGAATAAATTCTGATGCAAAACGGTGCAGGCTTGAACCGGAAGAGCTTGTCAGGTTATTTTTGTCTTATTATAAAAACAGAAAAGTATCCGGGCTTTTTTTATCAAGCGGCGTTACAAATAATCCCGACGCCACAATGGAACGTATCAATCGCGCAGCCATTTTGCTTCGCCGCGAGAATTTTAGAGGCTATATTCATTTAAAAATTATTCCGGGAGCAGCAGACGCAGCTATCAGGAAGGCAGTTGCTTTGGCAAGCGCCGTATCGCTGAATATTGAAACCGCCGGTGAGGAAAATTTTAAAGCGCTTTCTACAACAAAAAATTATTTGCGCGATATAATAAATCCCACCAAACTTATCAGTAAATTAACGGAAAAAGGCTCTTTCTATCAAAACGTAAAACATACTACGCAGTTTGTTGTCGGCGCATCCAGGGAAACGGACAGAGAAATTGTAAGCTACAGCGGTAAACTTTATAAAGAGTTTAATCTAGACCGCATATATTTTAGCAGTTATCAGCGGGGAGCAGGTGCAAAGGACGTTTATGGCGAGCATTCTAATTATACAAACAGAGAGCTTCTTGTAAGGGAACACAGGCTTTATCAGGCAGACTGGTTGCTGCGTAAATACGGTTTTCGTGCAGAAGAAATTCCTTTTTCCAAGGATAATAACCTTTCTTTGGATACTGACCCGAAAGAAATGTGGGCGTGGAATCATCCGGAATTTTTCCCGGTAAACATAAATTATGCGGATAAATTCAGCCTTCTTCGTGTGCCCGGGATAGGGCTTGTTTTGGCAGAGCGGATACTCAGTTTTAGAAAAAACAATGTGAAGCTAAGAACCCTAAGCGACCTGGGAAAGCTGAATAAAATCCTGAAAAAAGCCTTACCCTATATAACTTTCTAAAGCAGGTAATAACATTTGACAAATCCCCGTATAGGCGTATCATAAACATACAACTAAATAGAGATTAGAGTTCTTAGCCGTAAGGATAGGATAACTAACCTTACGGCTTTTTTTATTAAAGCGCACTTAAGCTGTGCGAAAAGGAGGTTCAATGCATACAGGGAAAATCAAAAAATTAGTACGTGAAAGAGGTTTTGGCTTTATCAGCGACACCGACGGCAGTGAAGTGTTTTTCCATAAAAGCAGCTTACTTGAAACTCAGTTTGATTCTTTGAACGAAAATCAGGAAGTTGAATTTGAAACACGTAAGGGTCCAAAGGGGCCAAGCGCTGTTAACGTCCGCGTGAAAGTCAGCTAATTATTTGTTAATATGAAAATAGCGTTCATTGAGCCTAGCCCGATTGAAGCAAATGTTTACAGTAAATTGCATATGCCTTTACTGGGCCCTCTTTATTTGGGAGCCATCCTTAAAGAAAGAGGGCACCAGGTTTCTATTTTTAATGAAAATATTTACCGCCCCAACTATTCAAAGCTTGATGCAGATTTAATCGGGATTTCTATCCTTACGTCAACCTCCGCGCGCGGCTATGAAATAGCCAAGAAATTTCCAAAAGAAAAAGTAATTATTGGAGGAGTCCATGCGAGCCTGCTTCCTAAAGAGTCACTGGAATATGCACGGCAGGTTGTTGTCGGAGAGGCGGAAGAGGTTATTGCTGATATAGTAGAAGGCAGGATAAAAGACCCTATAGTGCAGGGCAGGGAAGTTAAAAATCTTGATAGCCTGCCGCAGCCAGACTTTTCCCTGGTTAAAGGCTATAAATTTCCTGCTACGATTATGCCGATTTCTACCTCAAGAGGGTGTCCATTTGACTGCAGCTTTTGTTCAGTGACAAAACTTTTCGGCCGGAATTACCGGTTCAGAAGCGCGCAAAGTGTTATGCAGGAATTATTATCACGACGAAGCAATACTTTCTTTTTCTGTGACGATAATTTTACAGCTCATCAAAAACGCACGGAAGAATTATTGAAACTTATGATGAAGAATAAAATAAACGACTGGACATGCCAGGTTCGGTGCGATGTTACCAAGAATGACAACCTGCTTAAGATGATGGTTCAGGCCGGCTGCCGGACTGTTTGTGTGGGTTTTGAGTCGGTTAACAATAAAACACTTGAAGCGTTTGAGAAGAAACAAACGATAGAAGATATAATAAAAGCCATAAAATCATTTCACATGAGAAAAATCAGGATTCATGGCATGTTTGTTTTAGGCGCGGATCAGGATAGCGTGAAAACCGTATGGGAAACATTGAAATTTGCGATAAAACAAAAGATTGATACTATTCAGATGTCAATTCTAACACCTTTCCCCGGCACGAAAGTTTGCGAAGAACTGGAACAGGAAAAAAGGATTTTTAGCCGAGATTGGAGCCTTTACGACGGCCAGCACATTGTTTTTAAGCCGAAACTATTGTCTGCGAAAGAGCTTCAATTGAATGTCGTCCGGGCGTATGCTAAATTCTATTCGCTTTACAATTCTTTTATCCTGCTTTTGAGTCTGCGCTTGAGGGACGCCTTCTTTAGGTTTATGGGTAACAGAATTGTAAAAAAATGGATTGCGCATAACCGTAAGATGCAGTGGATACTGCAAGGATAGTTTTAATATATGCAAAAAATAAAAACTTCCAGTAAAGGAAGAAGATGTAAATATCCCGCTTGTAATATTGTCTTAAGTATATACAACCACGAACGTTACTGCTATTTGCATAAATGTAAAGTGCTTCTTAAACCCGCAAAAGTTAAATAGCAATCTTTAGCCCCTTAAGTGCCGCATTCTATCATAAACTTGTCACAACTCTTAATATTCTAAAATCTTCAATTGATATATTTATAATTAAGAAGTAAAATAAATCAAATGAGGCAGTAAATTTTCAAGCCTAGTGGCGCAGAAAATTTATGTGGCCGGATTTAATCCCCCTCAACCAATTTTAGAAAGCATGTTGTATAAATAAGTGGTGGGTTTGAGAGATAACGATTCCCTTACAAGAAAACGCTTTTTGCTAAAAGTGGTGGGGGTTAATTCGCAGACGCTTTATAGGAAAGTTAAATAAAGACGCTATATTTTTTGAGGCCAAATAGCCTCAAAAAAATATCTGCTCACTGGAGGTTATTATGAAAATAGAGGATTTAGCCGGAAAGTTGGTTTTGTTCAAATTTTCCGAAGAAATACGTTCCGACCTGTCGCTTTTTCAAATTTTTAAGGATGAAATTTGGGCTGTTGTTACCGGCGTAGACGATATGGGAATATGGATAGAAAACCCTGCGTATGAACTTGGAATATGGTGGGATGGAAAAGGGGATTTAGTGCCGCCCCATAAACAACTTAAGGAAAAAGTAAAAACTAATATATTTATGCCCTGGCGTTACATAAAAGCACTGATGAGCGTTGACGATGGCAGATTTAACAAAATAAAAAGCGACAGGCTTCCGGGTTTCCAGTCATACAGATAAGGAGCGGAGGATGGCTAGAAGTTTTTTTCAGAAGGTATTATTTATTGCAATTGCCTTTCTCATATGTTTGTATGGCGATTTATATCCGCAAAATGCAAAATCCATAGCAGACTCAAACAACCAGTTTGCTTTTGAGCTGTATTCCAAGTATAAGCTGCAAAAAAACAACATATTTATTTCTCCTTACAGCATATATAGCGCATTAGGCATGACTTATGAGGGCGCTAAGAGCAAAACAGCGCAAGAGATGGAAGCTATTTTCCATTTTCCGGAAGATAAATCCTTACGCTGCGATTCTTTTTTGGAATTGGTTAAACAAATAAATAAGGAAAATAAAAAATATGAACTTCATGTAGCGAATGCCTTGTGGGCGCAGCAAAACTACAAGTTCCTGCAGAGTTATTTCAATATTGTAGAAAACTACTATCAAGCTAATGTATTTAATATAAATTTTTCAGCATCCGAAGATGCCCGTCTTAAGATAAATAATTGGGTGGAAGAAAAGACCAACAGGAAGATAAAAAACTTAATACCGGAAGGCATGATTAATAAAGCAACTACGGTGGTCCTTACCAACGCTATTTATTTTAAAGGCTTTTGGCTAAAGCAGTTTGATAAAAGCGCGACAAAGGAGATGGATTTTAGCCTGGATGCCGGCGGTAATGTTAAAACGCAAATGATGCACCTTAAAGGCGAGGAATTATATTTTAACTACATGGAAACAGACAATTTTCAGATGCTAGAGCTTCCTTATTCAGGAGAAGAGCTTTCCATGATTGTAATTCTCCCCAAAAATAATACGCTCGCGGGCCTGGAAGGAATTTTGAATGCCGAAAATTTAAACTTATGGCAAAAGGATTTCAAGAGAAAGAAAGTTGATGTTTTTCTTCCTAAATTCAAATTTGAAACTAAATATTTTATGAAAGATACATTAAAAGAAATGGGCATGCTCGCCGCATTCTCTCCTTTAGCTGATTTTTCAGGCATGACCGGCAACAGGGATTTATTCATAGGCCAGGTAATACACCAGGCATTTATAGAAGTAAACGAAGAAGGAACCGAAGCCGCTGCTGCAACTGCCGTAGTAATGCTAAAGGCACTTTATAATCCGGAAGACAAAACTTTTATAGCGAATCATCCATTCGTATTTTTGATTCAAGAAAAATCAACAGGTGCTATTTTATTTTTGGGAAGGGTAAATAATCCTAACGCAGAATAAATTTGATGCTTATTGGATTTATCCAGCGGCTTAAAAATGAAGTAACCGCTCATTCATCCGGAAAAAACTGGGAATGGCGACTGCCGGTTTTATTGTGGTTTTTATACATTTCAATAAGATATTTTACAAATCCGGATTATAACTGCATATTGTCACCGCTTAATTTAGGTATACATGAACTGGGCCATCTTGCTTTTTCTTTTTTTGGCCAGTTTCTGCACACACTTGGAGGAACAATTTTTCAGATATTTGTGCCATTGTTTGCTGTTTTTAATTTCTACCGACAAAAAGATTTTTTCGCAATTTCTCTTTCTTTTGGCTGGCTTTCCACTAATTTATTTGATGTTGCCCGTTACGTAGCCGACAGCAGAAAGCAGGAACTTATTCTGGTAACTCCTTTTGGCGAGGGGGCAGTGCATGATTGGAATTATATCCTGGATAAAACAGGATTATTGCGTTACAGCGATCGCTTAGCGTTCCTTTTTAAAATGTGCGCAGTAATTGTTATGGCTATTTCTCTTTTATCCGGCGCCTGGATTTTGTGGCAGATGTTTGGGCAAAAAGTAAAATCATAAACAATGAATCTTAAAAAAATTTTATTAAACAGTTTCAGGGCAAAAATAACCTTAGCCTTAATCTTTTCATTATTATTTATCACAGGGTTAGATAACCTGATTCTTTACGAATATAACATACGTTTGCAATTTAAAAATTTGCAGGAGAAATTAAAAACTATCGCGAGTACGGCAGCCGTAGATATTGACGCCTCCTTAATCAAAAAAGTACCTTTAAATAAAGAAGGGATAAAAAGCGAAGCCTATAAAAAAGTGGCTGAGCAGCTTAATAAAGTTAAGAAAGCAAATCCGCAGCTGAAATATATTTACACTATTGCCGAAACTAACAAGCCAGGTATCTGGCAGTTTGTAGTTGACCCTTCTCCTCATGTGGGCAACCGGACATCTTTTCCGGGCGAAGAGTATGACGCTTCCCGTTTCCCGGAAATGCTTAAAGCCTACGAAGGGCCGAGCGTGGATAGCAAGCTTGTATTTGATGAATGGGGAGTGACACTTTCCGGGTATGCCCCGATTTACGATAAAAATTTAAAGCCTGTTGCTGTTTTGGGGGTAGACATAGATGCCGGTGAAGTTTATATGCTTGAAAATGCCGCCCGGGTTAAGGCGGTTTTTGTCTTAATACTCGTAATAGCTATTTCAATAATATTAGGCGCATGGGTTTCAATGGGCGTTGCCCGTCCGGTAAAAAATCTCCTAGAAGGCACACGCAGAATTTCTGCCGGAGACCTGGATTATAAAGTTGAAATTAAAAGTAAAGATGAGATAGGAGAATTAGCCAAAGCTTTTAACGCTATGGCTGACAATTTATCGCAGTCGCGGGAAAAGTTGCACGATTATTTTTACCGCGTTGTGCAGGCTATGGTAAGAAGCCTGGAAGCGAAAGACCACTATACTCGCGGCCATTCCGACAGAGTAAGCGAATATGCCGTAAAGATTGCAAAAGAAATGGGATTTTCTTCTGAAAAAGTAGAAATGCTTGAAAAGGCAGCGCAGTTGCATGACATAGGTAAGTTAGGAATTCACGAAGATATATTAAATAAAAAAAGCGCACTTTCTGACAGCGAATGGGATTTAATTCATCAGCATCCGTCAGTTGGCGAAGAGATTTTAAAACCTATTTTTTTAGATGAAGAAATGCTTGCGGTTGTCCGATCTCATCACGAGCGGTATGACGGAAAAGGATACCCTGACGGTTTAAAAGGAGACCAGATTGATATTTTTGCGCAAATCGTTTCTGTCGCCGATAGTTATGACGCAATGACATCGTCCCGTTCTTACCGGGCTGCTTTAAGCAAAGAAGAAGCAATCACGCGCCTTAAAGAGGGTTGTGGCGTTCAATTTAATTCGGTAATTGTAGATGCATTTATAAAGGTATTATGATAACACAAATCACCACGAATTTGGAACGAATTGCCACGTCCCGCTCCTTAATATTTTTATTCAGCGGGATGCCGCCGAAGGCGGCAAATGATAAATGAATTATTCGTGGTAATCAGTTTTTTATTTGTGGTAATTCGTGTATAAAAACAAGGAAGCCAATGGCTGTTTCCATACAATTTTGCGGAGGAGCCGGGACTGTTACGGGCTCAGTCCATCTTATAACTACAAAGCATTCAAAGGTAATCCTTGATTGCGGTTTATTTCAGGGAAAACGCGATGAATATTTTGCAATAAACTCGCAATTTTCGTTTAATCCCCAAAGCCTGGATGCTTGCGTGCTTTCGCACGCCCACATAGATCACTCTGGTAATATTCCTACGCTGGTTAAGAAAGGTTTCAGGGCTTCAATTTATTGCACGCCGGTAACAAGAGATTTGTGCCGCTATATGCTTCCTGACAGCGGCCACATACAGGAAGAAGATATAAAATATGTTAATAAAATCAACAGGCGCAGAGGCTTGCCGCCTCGAGCGCCTCTTTATACAAAAGAAGATGCGGAAAAAGCGCTTAAATATTTCCGCGCGCTTGATTATGACCACACCATGCGCATAAGCGATGACGTAGACTTAAATTTTTATGACGGTGGACATATCCTGGGCTCAACCATAACAGTATTGGATATTATGACAGGCTCGCGCCAACCCATAAGAATTGCTTATGCTGTAGATTTAGGCAGGGAAGGAATGCCTTTGTTGGACGACCCGGAGGTTCCGCCAGGCATTAACTATTTGATTATGGAAAGCACTTACGGCGGAAGGCGCCACGAAACCTTGAAAGAGGCAGAAATTAAACTTGCCAAGACTGTTAACAGAACAGTGAACCGCGGCGGAAAAATCATTATTCCTTCTTTCGCCCTTGAACGCACGCAGTTAATTGTTTATTTCATAAGTGAATTAATAAAAAGGAAAATGATACCAAAAATTCCCATATACGTTGACGGCCCTTTGGCTGTTAGCCTTACCCAGGTATTCAGAGAAAACTGGAAATATTTTGACGAAACAACAAAAAAATCTTTCCGCGAACACAAAGACCCTTTCAGCCATGATAATATAGAATATATAAGTAAAGTTGATGATTCCAAGAAACTTCATGATATAGATAAGCCTATAATAATCATATCTGCTTCCGGTATGTGCGAAAACGGCCGCATTCAGCACCATTTAAAAAATAATATTGAAAATCCCAAAAATTCAATTGTTGTTGTCGGGTTTATGGCTCGCGATACTCTGGGCAGGCGCATAGTTGAGAAACAAAATACTGTGCGTATTTTTGGCAGGCCATATGATTTAAGGGCAGAGGTGGTTGTGATAAATGCTTTTAGCTCCCACGCAGACTGCGACGGGCTGGTTGAGTATGCGGGCAAGTGCCGCGGTAATTTAAAACAGATATTTTTAGTCCACGGAGAAGGAGATCAGGCTGAAATTTTGAAAAATAATATCAGGAAAAAATTCCGCTTAAAAGTAAGTATTCCCGCAAAAGGTGAAGCGGTTTATCTAAGATAGATAATTTTTCGCTTACAAAACTACTATATTAACCTTCCAATTCTATTATCGTGATAATTTTCTATGCTATTTTTGTAGGAATAAAGTTTTAACCTCACTGATATTTTTGCCTATTTGGTATAAAAAAGTCAACAAAAAGAAGAATCAGGCTATTTGAAAAAAATATTTTTGAAGTATTATAATTAAAATTAACGTTTATTCAATTATTGCAAAAAAGGAGCTGGAAAATGAAAAAAATATTAAAAATAATTGTAATTTTAATTATTGCGCTGTTTATTCTGGCCGTTAGCAAAGATTTCATTTTCAAAACGATTGTTACTGTCGCGATAGAAAAGACCCTGGGGGTCAGGGCTTCAATTGGTAGTTTTTCGTTAAGTTTTTTGATGCATACTGCGGAAATAAAAAACCTAAAAATATACAATCCGTCAGAATTCCCCAAGGGATTACTGATTGACTTAGCTTATGTCAAAGTGAATCTGAGCGTGCAGGAGCTTTTTAAAAAAGAATTTCACGCAAAAGAACTCACTGTCAATTTGCGGGAACTGGATCTTGTAAAAAATAAACAAGGAAAGCTTAACGTTGACTCATTAAAGGTAAGCGTTGGGCGCCAGCAGCAAAAACCTGTTTCCGGTGCAAAAAAAGAAGAAATGCCTATGCGGATAGACGTTCTAAATTTAAATATAGGAAAAATTGTGTCTAAAGATTATACTGTTTCCGGAGAGCCTCTTATAAATGTGTATAATCTTGATATCCAAAAAACCTACAAGAACATAACAAGTTCCCAGCAGCTGGCATTACTTGTTTTGACTGAACCGATGAAGTCAGCCGGCATAAAAGGCGCAAAGATTTACGGCTTAGCTGCATTAACCGGAGTAGGCTTTGTGCCTGTCGTGGTCGGCTCAACAATTTTAGGCAAAGATACCAGCGAAGAAATTCTGGATTTTAATTACAATAAGGTATATGATACAGCTATTAAATTAATAACCAAATTAGGAACAGTAAAGAATGCCAACAAAGAAACCGGAGTTATAAAGGCTGATGTTAACGGCACAGCGGTAACAGCTTATATCACGCAAATGGATAAAGGGGCCAAGATAAAAGTTTCAGCGAAAAAATATTTTCTTCCAAAACCGGAAGTTGCAAGTAGCATAATTTATCAGATAAAGGAAGAATTGAAATGAAGTCAATCCCGGCCTTTTGTAAAAAAGGCGGGATTAATTCGCACTGCGATTTTTCTACGCCACCAAGGCTTGAAAAAATCGCGTGTTCATTAAAAAGGAGGCTGTATGCTTAAGGGTTTATTTAGTTTTTTTCTAGCTGCCGTTTTGTTATTAAATTTTACAGGTTGTGTTGCGGTTGTCGCCGGAGCTGCCGGCGGAGCAGGAACAGCTTTGTGGCTTGAAGGAAAAATCAAAGAGGAAGTAAAAACACCTTTGCCGCAGGTTGTAAAAGCTACCACCTCCGCATTAAAGTCAATGAGGCTTGAGGTTACAAAGACGACAGTTAAGGATGAAGTAGCGCAGATTAAAAGTAAATATACTGACGGAAGAGTCATCTGGATAGATATCAAAAAGTTAACGCAAGATTCTTCGCAGATTGAGATACGTGTAGGTATGAGGGGAGATAAAGAGGCATCTGTAAAGATTTTAGAGAGAATCAAAAGATATCTTTAATTAAGCCCAGCCAAACGCACTACGCCAGGCAGTTTAAGCCAGCCGCCGGAAGATAATTCCTTATGATGCCTGGCGTTACGGCTTAAAATGCCGGGCGGATGCTTGCGATATAATGCTATTCGGGGCAAATACTTGGTAAACTTTAAAAAATAAGGGAATGTTATTTTCTGAAATAGTTGCAGTAACCATTTTTATTGTTTTCTGGTATTTCATATATTCCTGCGAGATAAGATTCTTCTTTTTATTCCTCAAGCATAAAAATTTACCCAAAAACCAGTTTTTCATTTTTATCCACATAGCCGCCGTTTTGGGGATTGTTTGCATTCTCTACAGTTATTTTATTGAACCCTATTGGCTTAAGGTCAGCTATATTAACCTAGAAAGCGCTAAAATAAAAAAAGGTTTTACATTGGTTCAGATTTCAGATTTGCACTGTGATACAAAAATACGTAATGAAGAAAAATTGGTTAAAATCATAAATAAGATAAACCCGGATATCATAGTATTTACGGGAGATGCATTAAATAGAAAAGAAGCCCTGGGTATTTTTAAAAAAACACTGAATAGCCTTAAGGCAAAATCAGGTAAATTCGCAGTAAGGGGTAATTTTGATGGCAAATATTGGAACGGCATAGACTTTTTTAAAGACACGGGGTTTATAGAATTGGATGAGCGGGCAGAAAACTTTACAAATAATAGCCAATGCCTAACAATGGCAGGCTTGGGGCCGGAAGGCGATATTGAAAAGGCAAAATTCCTGAAAAAAATTCCCGAAAATTGCTACGCCATTTTACTTTTCCACTATCCTTATATAAGCAAGGCATTTAAAGGCCTTCCGATAGACTTATATTTGGCAGGGCATACCCACGGAGGGCAATTTTCCTTGCCATTTTACGGCGCATTGATAACAATGTCGCGCTTTGGCAAAAAATACGAAGCAGGTTTATATAAGCTTTCGCAGGGCAAGTATTTGTATGTAAATAGAGGCGTAGGCATGGAAGGCGGCATCATTCCAAGGGTGAGATTCTTTTCAAGGCCTGAGATTGCAGTTTTCCATATTAGTCCGAAAAAATAAAATAAATGCAAAAGCCGGAAACTTCCGTTTAGCTTGTCAAAATTTTTCATTCCTTTGTAAACTTTTACATTATTTGTGCCGTCTAATTATTATTTATGCGCTTCTTTCTTTGCCATTTTGCGCTTAAGAGGTATAATTAATTAAAAGAATGCATAGAAATATTTGCATACTATTGTCGGTTTTATCTTTAGCTTTTTTGTCCAGCTACAAAGCGGCTGCCGAGGAGGTTTTTGACTGGCGCGCTTGTATAAAAGAAGCTTCTAAAAGCCACCCGGATTTAATTTCTGCCGAAGAAGTAGTGAAACAATCCGAAGCTGCCAAAAAAGTTACAGCAAGCGCTCTTTTCCCGCAGATAAATAGCAGCCTGGATGCTGTAACCGGCAGGAACGATAACGGAATTGCTTCCGGCACAGGAGATACCTACACATACGGAGTTGACGGAAGCCAGCTGGTATTTGATGGTATGAAAACCATAAATAATGTTAATGCGGCAAAGGAAAACATAAAGGCCGCCAAAGAAGGTTTTCGCTTTACTTCAGTAGACGTAAGGCTGCGCCTGAGAACCGCTTTTATTAATCTGTTAACTGCGCAGGAAAGCATCCAGATTGCGGAAGATATTTATAAAATAAGAAGCAAAAATCTAGCATTAATTATGCTGCGTTACCGTTCCGGCCTTGAGCATAAAGGCGCTCTTCTAACCGCGGAAGCAAATTTGTCTCAGGCAAAACTTGGCACTGCCGTAGCAAAGAGAGATGTAGCTGTTGCGCGGAGGCAGTTAGCAAAAGAAATGGGTAAAATTGATTTTACATCGCTGGCAGTCAATGGCGATTTTGAGGTAAAAGAGCCTGTTGTTAAAAAACCAGATTTTGACGTCTTGGTGAAAAATAACCCATCTTTGCAGAAGTTGATTGCACAGGCTAACTCAGCAGACTTTGGGGTTAGGTCTGCATACGCTAATTTTTCGCCAACGCTTTCAGGAACCGCGAGTGCCAACAAAAATGATTCGCACTGGACACCGCATGATGACCAATGGGATTTGGGTTTGAATTTATCTATGCCTATATTTGAGGGCGGCCTTCGTATCGCGCAAGTTGAACAGGCGAAAGCAACATTGAATCAGCTTAAGGCCAACGAACAAAGCACAAGAGACGGGCTTATTTTTACTCTGGAACAAACATGGGCATTGCTGGAAGATGCCATAGACAACGTTAAGGTGCAAAATGAAATCCTGGTTGCCACGGAAGAGCGTTCAAAAATAGCGCAGGTGCAATATTCTACAGGATTCATAACGTTTGATAACTGGACGATTATTGAAGATAACCTGGTGAGCGCAAAAAATAATTACTTAAAAGCCCAATCCAACGCCTTACTCGCGGAAGCAAATTGGGTTAAGGCGAAAGGAGAAACATTGGAATATGAATAAAAAGAAATTTGTTATTATTTCGTTAGCCTTATTGATAATTGGCGCGGTGCTTTTTCTAAAGTTTAAGCCGCGGATTGCTACAGAAGAAGTTACCAAAGAAATAAGTCCGGTTATCGGTTCTATACAAAATGTTATCT